>Ga0209535_1000243_pt1 | contig 37146 bp, 58 predicted proteins | sample LinPmetageLP28_FD_184041 | JGI IMG/M metagenome (GOLD analysis project Ga0209535, IMG submission 184041) | Marine viral communities from the Pacific Ocean - LP-28 (SPAdes) (version 2) | ecosystem: Environmental > Aquatic > Marine > Oceanic | place: Pacific Ocean | collected 2009-08-22
ATCCACAGGAACCACTACAAATAATGGAACTGCTACTGCAGTTTTTGATATTAGTATTGCTCCACCCTTTTCTACTTTTGGTTATGGTTGGGGTACATCAACTTGGAATACAGAAACATGGGGCACCGCTCGTTCAACATCTTCTGTAACATTAGATGGTCGAGATTGGTCCTTAGATAATTTTGGTGAACTATTAATTGCAACTGCATTAAATGGGTCAACGTTTCAATGGTCACCCACTACGGACGGATTGACAGGTAAAGCAAGTTTAGTCACAAATGCACCAACAACTTCGAAGTTTTCTTTAGTGTCTACACCCGATAGACATTTAATTTTATTTGGTACAGAAAAAACTGTAGGCACAGGTTCCTCACAAGATCCTTTGCTTTTACGTTTTTCATCACAAGAAGATATTAATACATATCAACCTGCTGCAGAAAACACGGCAGGATCACTGCGAATACAAGATGGTTCTAGTATTGTAGGAGCAGACAAAGCTCGTGGTCAAATATTAGTATGGACAGATACATCACTACATGGCTTACAATTTATTGGTCCACCCTTTACCTTTGGATTAAATCAATTAGGTCGTAACTGTGGACTATTGGGACAACACTCTACCGTGAAAAAACTACCTTGTAGTGTTGATGATTTTGTTTTTGAAAATTTAGATTTAACACAATCAGATCAAATCTTTGCTGGTGTGAATACAGAGTTTGCAGAAATTATTTGGTTCTATGTAACCAATCCTGATAACATTGCACAACCACAAGTAAATCGTTGTGTTGTGTATAATTACTTAGAACAAACTTGGTCTATAGGTACACTCAATAGAACATCGTGGGTTGATCGTGGTGTCTTTCAGTTTCCTTTAGCAACAGAATATTTAACAAATACTGCTACTAATACAACACCCACCGTGATTGGTTTATCGAATGGTGCTTCCAATTATTATGAACAAGAGTTTGGCACAGATGATGATGGTTCTGCTATGCAATCTTTTATTCAAACAGGAGATTTTACCATTGATCAGTCTGGAGAAAACCCTATGAGAATTTCTAGATTTGTTCCTGACTTTAGAGATCAATTAGGTAATTTAACTGTAACATTTAGTTTTAAAGACTATCCTTATGGAAATGTTGTTAGTCAAACAGCTTTGACAGTAGCAACAACAGATACAAAAAAAGATATGAGAGGTAGAGGTAGACAAGCTAATTTTAGAATAGAAAGTAATACTGCAGGTGGTAACTTTAAAGTAGGAACGTATCATATAGATGCAGAACCTGATGGAGGACGATAATGGCTAAAATACCTCAAACTAGATTTCCTGATCCACCAGAAGAATATAATCCAAGAGCTTTCGCTGAAATGGTACGACAACTAGAACAGATTGTTTTACAATTAAACTCATCCTATCAACAAGATAATAAAGACGAAGTGAATAGAAGAACTACATTCTTTGCAACAGGAGGTACAACTGATGCCTGATCGCTTTAGAACCTTTGCTCTCAGTCCTACAAATACAGTAGCTAATACTTTATTTACAGTTCCTTTAGCTGATGTGGCAGCGACACCACCCATTCCTGTGACTACCTTTATGGTTAAAACCATTGTTTTACATAATGATTCAGGATCTGGAACACTCAATGCAGTATTAACTTATAATAACGGAAGCACTGATTTTGAGATCAATAATGTAGCTGTGCAACATCAAGGTACAAAGATTATTAATGGCACCTTTGTTTTTGAAGGTGGCGACAGTTTAAAAGTAACATCAAGTGCAGCTAATGACCTTGTAATTAAGGTTTCTGTGCTTGAAATGAAAGACCAACAATAGTACAAATAAAGGTTAATATGAATAAAATAGTAGAAGAACCAAAGCTTTTAGGACACAAAGAAGTTAATGGTCAACAGGTTCCTGTTTACAGTTGTAAAACAGAAACAGTTCTTACAAATAAAAATACTAGTGAAACTTACGAATCAGAAGAAGCGTGCACTGCAGACGTTGAAAATCCAGATACAGATACTGCAGAAGAGCATATTCAAAGAGATGTAACAATTTTCGCACCACGACTTGCTAGTTTGGGTGCATCAAATAAAAAATAAAGGTGAAAAATGAATCAAAAAGAGTATGCACAGGTTTATGAACTAGGTCTTGGTTCTCTTGTTGGTGATTTTTTTCAAAATGTTAAAGATACAGTTACAGGTGTTGCTAAAGCTGTAGCTCCTATTGCACCTTATGTTTTACCTTTTATTGCTCCAGGTATTGGAAGTTTAGTCGGTGGTTCCCTTGGTTCCTTTCTTGCAAGTAAGCCAGGTCAATATTTATTAGGTGCAGGTATTCAAGGATTAGCAGGAAAAAAGCCTGCTGACATAGCAAAAAATTTAGCTCTTCAAGTAGCAACTTCAGGTATTCAAGGAGCTCTGAGCAATAAACCAGGAAACGTTGGTGAAAGATTCATGAGTGGTGTAACAGGAAAAGATTTACCGATACCTAATCAACCAGGTGGAGTAAATCAACCAAGTTTTGGTGAAACTGAAAAAGGTTTTTTTGGAAAAGCAACAGAAAAATTAAATCAACAGCTTAATCCTACTGCAAGAGCAGTTAATCCTGAGTTTAAAAAAGCTAAATTATTAGGAAAAGTATCAGGAATAGATTTAACTGATGAAGATATTGTAGGTTTAGGAATTCCTAAAGAATCAAGTTTCATGTATCAATATGGTCCTTCAGCATATGCTGGACTATCTGCATTACCTCTGGCTGAACAATTATTAGGTTCAAAACAAGAAGAACAAGAAGAAGAAGAGGAATATGTTCGAGAGGATTTATACACTCCTAATTATGCTCAATATCAATTGGGAGATATAACAGGTCCTCAAGGATATGATCCGACCGTATATGCTGCCATGGGTGGTGAAATAACAGGTTTTGCATCTGGAAGTGGTCAACAAATAAAACATCCTGATGGTAAAGTAAAAGAGCATCCAAAGCGTATCGGTGAAATTGCAGGCCCTGGGACAGGAACTTCTGATGATATTCCTGCGATGTTAAGTGATGGTGAGTTTGTAATGACTGCTCGAGCTGTGAGAAACGCGGGTGGTGGATCGCGAAAAGTGGGAGCAAAAAACATGTATAAAATGATGAAAAGTTTAGAAAACGGTGGTAGTCTATCACAGCAAAGTATAGGTATGGCATAATGGCAACAACAGAACAAATAGTAAGAGAAGCACCTGAAATAGAAGCTAGGAAACTAGGACTTTTAGATACTGCTAAATCCTTAGCAGACAAGCCTTTAACATTACCTGAGCAACAAATAGCAGGATTAACTCCTGAACAATTACAAGCTATTCAATTAGGCCAACAAGGTATAGGTGGTTATCAACCTTTTTTAACCTCTGCTCTTCAATCACAGGCCGCGGGCCTTGGAACATTAGGTCAAGCAGCACAAGCTTACACAGATATTGGTACAGCTCCAACTATGGAACAGATTCAACCTTTTATGAATCCTTATCAACAATCAATTCAAGATGAAATTAATCGTGCATATAACATAGCTCAACAAGGTCAAGCAGCACAAGCAATTCAAGCAGGTGCCTTTGGAGGTGGAAGAGAAGGAGTTGCACAAGCAGAATTAGAGCGTAATCGTGCGTCAGCGCTAGCTCAAGCTCAAGCTCAAGCATTTTTAAATGCACAACAACAATTAGGTCAAAGACAACAAAGTTCAGCAGCAGGTCTTGGTGCACTCGCTCCTCAGTATGGAACATTTGCAGGACAACAAGCTCAATTAGGAGCAACAGGACAACAATTAGGTGGCCAAGATATTAACACTTTATTAGGGTTGGGTTCTTTAGGGCAACAACAAACTCAATCAGAGTTAGAGGCTCAAAGACAAAATCAATTACAACAAATGTATGAACCGTATAAAAGAGTAGGTTTCTTATCTGATATTTATCAGGGAGCACCAACATCACAACAAACAATTCAAACATCGACTGCTCCCACAGGTTCTTCAGTCTCTCCTCTTCAACAAATTGCAGGTTATGGTATTGCAGGTCTCAGCGCTTTAGGTGGATTACAAAGTGGAGGATTGTTTTAATGATGAATCAAGTTATGCAACGACCTTTGTTTAGGCAACAGGGAAGCCCCATGGGTGGTGAACAAGCTTTTATGCAATATTTACAAACAACCTTGTCTCCTGAACAATTACAATCTTTAATGCAAAACCCTAATAGAGACCAAATCATAGGTCAGCTATATCAAAAATTTATGTCTGAACAACAAGTTCAATCTAGTCCTATAGCAATGAGACAAACAGGGTCTCCTGATACAGGTGAAATGACTGTTCCTTCTTTTTTACAATTTAATATTTTAGATAAATTAGGAGTTATTGATAATTCAAGTTTAAATAGAGAAGTTCCTGACAAGTCTTATAAAATTAATCTTGATGATGCGATGACTAATCCTCAATTATTAAACACAGTTTTTGAAATGATAACAGGGTCTACTGATTTTGACCTTGGTGCATTTATGAATATGGGTAGTGATCAACAAGACGACTATTTAAAAACTATTAAAGGAAGAATTATATTTGGCAAAGCTGAGGGTGGTGAAATGAACTCTGATGCTGTTGGCATTGCTGATGGATTAGATCAAGAAGAACCGATGACCGAGAACCGTGATCCGTCTCAAGAAGGTATCGCTAAGGTTTCTCCTGATCAATATGTTGAATTAATGAATGAGATTCGTGGTGATGAAGTTCCTATGGATGGTAGAGTTCAAGAACTAGCAGGCGTTGTTGGTGAAAAGGATGCTACTGACACTCCTTTATCTGTTCTAGCTTTAGTGCAACCAGTGTTTGAATTACAAGAACAAAAACAGCAAGGTATTGCTAACGCTCCTCAAGGACAAGAAATGATGGCCCAAGGACCGATGCCAATGGCTTCTGATCAATTAGCTAATCCACAAAATATGGGAATTGTAAGAGCTAACACAGGGTTAATTGTTGATGCACCTTTTAATTATAGAAACATACCTTCTACTAGTCTTCAAGGTGATCCTAGTTTTCTTCCAAGAACAATGAATACTACTTCTGCTCCTACTCCTAGTTACACTGATATGTCTAGTGCTTTAATTTCTGATTTTATGAAAGAATATATTACTCCAGTAAAAATGGATGCAGAAACTCTTCAAAATGAAATTAATTTATTAAGACAAGTTACAGGAGACGGTAAAGAAGAGGCAAAAAGAGCTTTAGCTTTGACAGGAATTCAAAGAGGTTTAGATATTGCCACTGGAGCAGATATCAATGAAGTTTTAAAACAAACAGCAGGAGATATTTATAAAATAACAGGAGCAGTGAAAGCTCAAGATAAGGCAATTGCAATGCAAGCTTATAAATCTTTATTATCCAAAAAAGCTTCAATGTCGGAGAGAGAATTTAATCTAGCTAAACTAGGGTTAGAGAATCAATTAAAAATGCTTTTTGAACAGTCAAAGGGCATGGAAAAACCAACGTATCTTAGAGACCCAAACTCAGGTAGGGTCATCGTTTTAGACCAAGTAAGAGATGCTAGAAAAATAGCAGACTTATTAGATGGTGGATTTGTCCCTGTTTCAGCTACAGCGCAACAGCCTTTAGTTGAACAAACTTTTACAACCACATCTGTAGAGGGAAATAAAGACGGTGGTGAAATAGTAAAAAGATCAACAGGAAGCACTCAAAGTGGTGAAAAAAGTGGTGGAAGTTTAACTTATGAGGAAGCCATGGAAGGTATTGAAAGTGGAGATATGGGCGTTCCTTTTGAACAACAATCTGGTAAAGGTGGTATGGAACTTATTAAAGACAAGAACACAATTACCAAATATCAAAACAGAATTATTTTAAGTCAAGAATTAGAAGATTTATTAGAAGAGTCTATTGGATTGATTGAAACCAATCCTAAACTAGCAGGTTTAGTGGGTGATGCGATACAGGTAGCACAAAAAGGAGTTTTACCTATAAATCAACTGTTTGAGGTATTTGGTGGAACAACTCCTATTCCCTCACGTGTTACTGAATTTTTATCTGATCCATCTATTCAAAGATTATCAACTCTAGAACAATTGATACCTGAAAAACTTATAAACTTTCAAAAAGATATTTCTTCCACTCGTATTCCAGCGATGAATAGAATTGCTGATCAAAGAGGTAAGTTAAACATTTCAGGATTTAGTGATGCTACCAGAGCAATTAATACCTTAAAAGGTATTTTATCAGATGTAAGAGACGGAGCTAATATGATGAGAGAAGCCATTGGAAGAGGAAAAATTTCTTATGGATCTAAAATAGATCAAATTTTACAACAGTTTAATTTAACAAAAGATGATGATTTAGTAAAACAAGCTTTAAGTGCAATAGAGCAAATGCCTGAGTCTGAGTCACAAATATTAGATTCTTTATTAGAAAAACTTAAACAGCAGTCAGGTCGATAAAATGGTCGATAAAAATGTTTTTTTAGAAGAGCTAGACGATCTTCAAAAGAAAAGAGATGAAAGAATAGAAGAGTTACAAGAGTTTGAAACAACAAAGACTCCTAATATTTTTTCAGAATTATTAAGATCATTAACAAAACCAAATATAGCTCTTCAAGATCCTGAAGCCTATGAAGGAGGATTATTAGATCCTAAGAGCTTAGAGAAGATTTTTTCACAAAGAGAAGGTATGGAAAAGTATGGACTAAATAGAGAAACATTTGAAGCTGTAGGTGGTATCTCAGGTTTAGCAGTAGGAACCAAAGCCTTAACGTTAAGAGCTCTTCCTTATGTCCCTAGTGTCCCAGGTAAAATACTATCTTTAATTCTGTATGATGCTTTAGGATCCACGGCAGGTGCTCAAGCTTTTGATATAATACAAAGTCAATCTACAGGGGAAGAAATGAGTCTTTGGGAGCAATTAGAAGTGTTGCCTGAAGATATTAAAACAGGTTTAACTTGGGCTGCAGTAGGTCCTATGGCTGAGGCTGCTATTCAAGCTTTTAGAGTTTCCTTATCTAGTGGTGTATTAAAAGATAAAAATCTTAAAGAAGCTTTTCAAAAATCAAAAGAATATTTAGGAGATAAACTAGCTTTTACTATAGGAGATTTGGATAATAAAACCTTAACAGGTAAATTCATAAATGTTGCTAGAATGGGTTTTGCTCAGATTCCATTTTTAGGAACTAAGTTAAAAGGTGCAACAGCAGAAAGATCAGCCAAACTCTTTGATTTGTTAGGAGACTTTTCTAATAAAATGGGTAAAGGATTGGATGACGATACTCTTGCAAGAAAAATTTTTGAACAATCAAACAAAGCCTACGGTACTTTTAAAAAAACCATGGGTAGAATTAGTGATGAAATAGTCAAAACAGAAAAATTAGTCCCTAATAACGGAAAAGTTATTCCTGTTAATAATATGAGAAATTTTTTAACAGAGTACGTTGATGATTTTGAAAAAACATATGGTAAAAATGTGTCTACAACAACTGACCCAGGCTACAGTGAGTTTTATAATTTTGCTAAAAGATTTTTAAAAATATATCCTGAAAACGCTAGAATAAATTACACAGGTTGGAAAGCTGTAATGGAGCAATTAGAAAATGCAGTCAAAACTTCTAGAGGAAAACCAGGAACTTCAAAACAAAAATTAGGTCAGTCATTTGATGAAATGAGAAAATTGTTAGATAACGCTAATGCTGATGATTTCTTAGCTAAGTTTTCAAAAGAAGATCAAGTTATAGTCAAAAATTACATACAACAAATTCAAGATTTCAGACAAATATACACGACAGCTAGAGAACCTTTTGAAAGAGTGGTGGCTGGAGAAATTGAAAAAGTAGATGATATTTTTACTGCTTTGAGTGGTAAATTTAAAGGAGAGTCAAAAAAATATGTTGATGATTTAGTTGCTCCTTTACTTCGAAGAATGTCTCCTTCAGCAGTTGATGATTTAGTTCGAATAACTGGTGGTGATAGAAAATTAGCAGGCGAATTAGTAAGAACTTGGTTTGATGACGCTTTTGCTGCTTCAACAAAAAACATTAAAGAATCAGGAATGGATGTCTTAGACACAGGAACATTGTTAAAGAAACTAGGATTGGATGGCTCAGGAGGTAAGGTAAAAGGTAAGGCTTTTAATCAATTGGTAGATTTGGTAAACGAGTCCCTTCCTAAATCTCAAAGATTACCTAGTAATTATGTTGGTGATTTAATTGAGATGTTAACGAGACAACAAAATATTAATATACCAGCAACAGGAACTTTCTTGAGAAGAAGTATCGCTATTGGTGGTATGGGTGGAGCAAGAGCCATTACTAACAACCCATTTGCTAGAATTGCTAAAGTAGTTCTTGGTGGTCCTTTAGGAGTTGTAGGATCTCTTATAGGTGTTAGAAGCTTTTCTAATTTTTTAACAAGTCCTGAAACATTAAAATTTGCTATTCAAGGGTTTGACTCAACTTTACCTGCTATACAAAGAAAGACCGCATACGTACAATTTTTTAGGGCATTATCAGCAGATTTAGAACAAAGAGGGAAGGACTCTGCTATTAACACGGAATTACAAGCTTTAGATCCTAGTTTTAATCCAGATGTATTAGAAGATGCACAAAATAAAATAGATACTTTATTAGACAATATTCAGTTATTCGAAAAAGATCCAAGTAAGACTGATCAATTAGATCAAATAATTAAAGAAGTCGATATCTTTCAAGGAGACTCAAACATATTCTTAGATGAACTTAATAATATAGAAGAAAGCACAGAAGATACTTTACCAAGTGGAGGCACAGTCACCTTTTCAGAACCTCAGGTTAGCAGAGGAGATACAGGAGTCGATGTTATTGCTCCTATTGAGATTCCTCAAATGGATATAGCTTCTATTGGTGGAATAAATCCACAAACTATGGCTAGCTTAGAATCTGTTGGATTACCTTTGTTCAATGCAGCAGAGGGTGGTATCGTGGATCTCTATGAATCTAAAAAGTTTAAAAAACCACAGGTGGTAGCATAATGGCTCCTATACGTATGAAAACAAAAACTAGTGGACCTATCTCTCCTGGTACATCTTCCACAGGGAAATCAAGAGATGTCAGAGCAATATCAAAAGAATTAGATAAAGCAATACAAAGAAGAGAGAGTCTTAATAAAACTAGAGAAGATTATTTTGGAGGTAGAAAAGATATTACTGATGATCGTTTAGAAAGAAGACAAAAACAAGCAGATTTAGTTAATCAATTTAAAAAAGACTTTTTAAATCCAATTAAAGAAGTTACCCAAGGACCTGAGGGTTTTGGTAGGTTTACAAGAAACCTTGGAGCTAATGCTCCTATGAGTTTACGTGATTTTCAAATGCAAACAGCTAACAAATATGGACCTACAAACAGAGAAGTTATGGGAGATATAGGATTTGGTTTAGGTAACATAGCACAGGGTTTTGGTGATTTTGCAGCTAGAGGTGGAGCTATCGGATCTGTTTTATCTGATCTTTTTAGCAGAGTTAAAAGTGGAACTACACAAGGAATAGAGTCTGTGAAAGGTGTGTATGATAATTTAAGAAAAAATCTCTCAGGAGAGCCCACCGTAACAACAGGTGGTGGCAGTACAATTTTTACTACTACAGAAGAACCTTTTAAGGACTTAACTCCTAGAAATGATATTTTAGTAGAACCTTTGGAAAATCTTCCTAGTCAAATGTCAGATGAAGAAAATGCTTATCCTTTTTTATCAGATAGAACAGCATATAAACCAATAAGAGTAAGTGATATGAATATGGAAGGTGTTATGGCAAGCAATATAGGTCAAAATGTGATTGGTAATTTACAGAATTTACAAAATCTAGCTAACAAATATAACTTAAATAGAATTCAATTTGACCCATTAAATCCAAATAGAATAGGCTACTCGGATCAATTTATGTTTAACCAAACTCCTGTTAATTACAATCTTTCTGCTACACCTGAAGGAGTACAGGGTGGACTAAATTTCACATTTAAAGATGGTGGAAATGTAGACAAATACGCTGGTTTAGGTTATAAACTTAAATAAATGAAATTAATTCAATTTATTATAAATATATTTAAACGAAAGGTAGAAAAAGATCCTCATGAAGAACATTGGGGTATAGGTGCATCATGATTGAAATTACAGATGAATTAAGAGCTAGAGTCACTTCTGCGGAAGGAATTGTTGACCACGTATATTTGGACAGTTTAGGAAAAGCCACAATAGGAATTGGGCACCTTATTAAACCACATGAAAGAGAAAGATTTCCTGAAGGAAAAAAAATTTCTAGAGAAGAAATAGATGAACTATTTGATTTAGATTTAAACAGAGCAGCAGCGGGAGCTGATGCTTTAATTGAGGAATGTATTGGTCACGATTTACCTGTTCATATAGAACACGTTATTGTGGAAATGGTTTTTCAACTAGGAACTCAAGGTGTCCGAAATTTCTCCAAGATGTGGAAAAACATGAGAAACAAGAAGTGGAAAGAAGCTTCGGATGAAATGAAAGATTCTAGGTGGCATAAGCAAACCACCAACAGATGTGAACATCTAGCTGAAATAGTAGCTAATACTTAAAGAGTTCTTCTAATAAAATTAGGGAACTGACCTTCTTCTTTGTAAAATCTATACGCTGCATACCAATCTTTTTTGTACTCTGCTTGGCAGAATTCTTTGATGGATTCATCTTTATCTTCTTGCTTAAACAAGTTTAAGAAATGATCTTTTGCTTTGTTGGTTAAGTTAAACATTATTATCTCCTTGGTTTATTTCGAGGAGAATATAATACTTATTCTTCTTTTTTACTTATGCTTTTTTGAGACGCTAGGTGTTCTTCTATGGCTTCCCACACTTCTATATTAGACCAGTGTGCTTTGACACAATCAGATATATCCTCATGTAACACTTTCAACATTTTAATATCCATAGTCACTGGACTACCTGTGTTGTCTACAATGTGTTTTATTTCTTGTTTTGTTAAGCTAAGTTTAAGTTCTCCGTTTTGATACATTATTCTCATTTTGCTTCTCCCCAATTGTTTCCTATTGCTACATCGACCTTGGAAGGAACACTCATTTCAATCGTGTTTTCCATAATATCGATAACTTTTTTCTCCACTTCAGGATCGCCATTAAGACTAATGGCTAGTTCATCGTGAATTTGAATCATAGGATTGATACCTTCTTTATCTAAATCAATCATGGCTTTTTTTGTTTGATCAGCCGCTGACCCTTGTATCAACCTATTTAAAGCTTTATACGTCCCTGATCTTTTCAAAGGAGTATATTCACCATACTCTTCTTTAGCTCTATCCAAAGGATAAGCCTTGTAAGAACCAAATGCTTTTGGCTCCCATAATTCAAAACGACATCTTCGACCTAAGAAAGTCTTCACTGCACCTTTTTTATTCGCATGATCAGATACTGCATTAGCTAACTGTCGAACAAAAGGGACTCTCTCATTATATTGTTTAATCAAAGACTTGCCTTCCTCAGGATCAATACCTAATTGATCAGATAATTTTCCTACACCCATACCATAAAATAGTCCTAAATTTATTGTTTTAGCGCTCTTACGAGGTATGTTTCCTATTTCAGCCATGATTGTATGAAAATCTGTTTCTTTATTTTCGTTATAAGCTTTCACAATTTTTTCAGCACCCTCTAGTTTCACGATATTTGCATAGTGACTAACGAGTCGTGGCTCTTGTTGAGAGTAGTCAAAAGAACCCCACTTCTCTCCTTCTTCAGGCAAAAACAATCCTCGAACTAAAGAACCGATTTTAATATCTGATTGAGCATCGTCTTTCGCAGGAATTTGTTGAAGATTAGGGTTAGAATAACTAAATCGACCTGTCAACGTACCACCATTTTCTGTTCGTAGCTGATTAATATTTGCATGTATTCTTCCATTATGTTGATATTTTTCTATCGTATGAAGGAACGTGGTCCGTGCCTTGTTGAAATTTCTGGCCTGAACAATTGCCTTGGGTACAGGATGAGGATGAAACTCTAAAAAGCTTTTTGTAAAACTAGGATTACCTTTATCTGTTTTAGGATATTCAATCTTACATTGATCAAAAACAGTGGCAATAGAACGAGCAGCCCATATATCACATTTGAGCTCTGTCTTATCGAAAATAAATTTCATTAAATCGTTTTCTTTTCTAATAAAAGTTTTTTCAGCTTTCTTTAATTGTTCTAAATCAACTCTTACGCCTTTTTTTCTCATCTTCATAAGAATAGGTATAAGGTCAGTTTCTAAATCAAAAACTGTTTCAAGATCTTGTTGAACTATTTCAGGTTTTAATCTATCCCAAAGTTTTAAAGATAGCACTGCATCTTGTTCAGCATATTCTCCTACATATTGAGAAGGTATTTTAAACATTTCGCTTTTAGGATTAACACCCCATTGTGCTGCTGTTTCATTTAAAAGAAATTCGTTTTTACTTTCAGCTAAATACTCTTTTGATACTGCATTTAAAGAATAACTAAATTTGTTTTCATTAATTAATGGAGCAGCAATCATTGTATCAATGATACGACCATTCCATTTGACTCCTTCAGCTTCTAACCAACCAAAGTCATAGGTAGCGTTATGAGCTATCTTTTCTCCTTCGCCTGAAAGCATTTCATTTAGCCAGTCAAACACGACTCGTGGATCGTGATTAAATCCTGTCTCATGTCGAATAGGATAGTACCCCTTCCAACCGTCTACAGCTATAGCAACACCAATTATTTCTCCGTCATTAGTAGCCCAACCTGGGCCCTTCTCTATAATGTTTGGATCCTTAGTCTCTAAATCTATTGCAATTTTATCTGCGTCTTTGATATTTGGAAAATCCATAGGTGGAACCCACTCGGATTTCGGTTTAAACATCCCTATTTGTTTACTCATATTCTATATGCCTCCCGCGATTGTGGCGTTATTATAAATAAGTTTTCTTTAGCTCTAGAAAAAGCAACATAAAATAATCTATGTTCGCTAATCGGATTAATACGATATTCTTCGTATGCCATTTTTCCTATATCTAATGAAACAATAACATTGTCTGCTTCACCACCTTTTTGTTGATGAATAGTAGATAATGTTACTCTTGGTTCTAAGGCTAAGTCTTCACCTCTTGTTTCTAAGTTTTCTAAATACGCTTTTGTTTCTGTATTAATTGTTGTCATTACTTCTGTCCAAGGCGTTTCAAAGTCAACTGTTAATCCAAAATCATCTTTCAGATCTTTAAAAGATAATTTCTTATCAGGAAAAGCTTTTCTTTGTTCTGCGATAAGTTTTTTATTACCACGAACTACGTATTCTTTTCCTAAACACTTGTATAAATTTTCGATCAGCCTTATAGGAACTTTATTGTTTTCATTTCTCATCAAATCTTTCCAAGTAAGAATAGCATTTCTTTCCTTACTTCCAATAGAATATCTGTATTTACTGTCTTTTAATTTAACTCTAAAAAATATATTTTTCTTTCTCATGACTTCTTCCATGTCATCACGAATAGTTCTTGTTCTACCCATTATTAACCATGAACCTTGGTTCATATCTAAGTGATACATGCCTCTAATAAACTCAACAGATCCATCTCTGTTAGCAGGAGACCATTTAATATCATCATAACCTATGATCTGTTCTTCAACACGATTAACAATTTCCCAGACTTTTCTTGGAACTCTTTTTGATTTATCCAAAACAATTATATTTTTAGCTTCATCTTTAACTTGTATTGCTTTTGATACGTCTGCATCTGCCCAAGTATAAATAGCCTGATTAGGGTCCATGGCGAGGTAACTTTTTTCTGAGTTTCTCCATATTTTTTCTGCCATTTTCCACTGTATCGTAGACATATCTTGAGACTCATCAAAGAAAACAACTTTAAAAGCCTTATAAAAGCTTCCATTAACATAGTTAGTAATTAAGTCAGTAAAATCTACTTTTGGTCCTTGGTCCTTAACTAAATACCCATTAGTTCCATTTGTAAATTTTTCATAACCAAAGTTTTTGTAGTCTCTTAATCCCTTATCTATGTACTCTAGTTTGTGCCAAATAATATCTTTTGCAAACATGGCCCAACAATCACGTAAAGGTATGTCTCTTCTTTTTGCTTTTTCTATAAGATCAACATATTTGTCGTCATAGTTGTTGAAAAATATGTCATCATCATTATTAACGTTAATATTAATCCTAAGTTCATTTGATATATTCCTCCAATCATTATTACTTAGTATGTGCTCTCTCGTAAGACCCATTTGCCTTAATGCGAAAGAGTGTAAGGTACTAAAATTTTCTAACTGATTTAATGGTACTTTAAATTTTTGAGAGGCTCTTTGTTTAGCCTCATCAACTGCTTTATTAGAAAAAGAAAAAAAAGCTATCTCATCTATGTTTATTTCATTAGATAAATATTCTTCTATTTTATCTAAAATAAAAGTTGTCTTACCTGTCCCTGGAGGACCAATAACAACAGTAGGAGTTTTCTTATCCAATAAACTCATGTGCGTAGCAAACCCTTTCTTTATGTTTTTCTCTTAATTCTTGACTATAACCACCAAAATTAGAAGTCTTTTTTCCTGTAGCTATTCTATTTAATTCTTTTTCATAATCGTCTTTTCTATTTTGTTTATTATGAGTTGTTGGTCTCCATTTTTCAGGATGAGCTTCTCGATATTCACCGAAACGAGGATGAGCTGTTTTAGAAAAGAAGCGATGACCGAGGACCGTGAATTGTTTTGCCACTGCCTCAGACAAACGAACGCCTAAGCCTAATCCTTGAAAATCAGGAAGTATCACTGTCCTGTGTTCCCTCCACGCTTTTTCTTTGATTGTTCCTGAGGGAAAAAAGATAACTGATGAAAATCCGACTGGGGTTCCGTTCCATGTGGCAACCCAACATCGTGTAGCTGTACTGATGTTTCCTGTGAGATAGTGATGCTCAGCGAAGTATGACCAAATTTTGTGGGAACAAGGAACGACTTCCAAAACAATCTTGGGTCGCCTAAGAGACCCCCGTGATACCACCTTACTAGAGTTTGTATCAAACACCCAGTCAGGTTGTAACCAGTCAATGATATCATAGTGACATGACGCAAAGACAACATTTTTAATATCTTTATTTCGAATAAATTTTTGCAAAGCATTAGAACAAGACTTCGCTACATTACGATCCACCACACTAGTGAATTCATCAATAACTGCATTATCTTTTACTCTCCTAGCTAAATCAGATCGAAATCTTTCTCCTGTACTTAAAACGTGATAAGGTCTCATCCAAGAAGGAATAGAATTAAATCCAACAGAAGATAATCTTTCTTGCGCTTCTTCTGGTGTATCAAAGTGAGAACAAACAGCTTTGTTTGAGTCCCACTGAATATTTTCTTCTTCTCCATATTCTTTTAACAAACTTGATTTACCACTTCCTGAAGCTCCAACAATTAAACCAATATTAAATCCTTCTTTTGGTTTTTGAAACTCTGGTAGAGTAAACTCTGTTTGACCATCAAATTGATAGTCAAACATTCTACTGATCTCATTAGTAATGTTATCAGTTTGTACTTGTGATTTTAGTTTTTTCAAAACGGTATTTCCTCCTCTATATTTTCTTTTTTCATATCAGGAACATCTAACTCTACATCTTCTATGTTTAATTGCTTTATTTTCCATAGTCTCATTCTTGTGTTCTTAACACTCCTGATAGTGTCGTCAGCATTATATTCTTCTTTTAGTCTCATTGTTACCCAAGGTCTTGACTCTTTAAAATCATTTCTTTTTAAATGATCCATTAAGTCTTTGAGAGCAAAATAAGTAAATCCTTCTTCAGTGTAAGATTTACCTAAAAATATATCTGCTATTGTTAGAGCCTCGCCTTGATGTAAACAAAACTCTTCTAACAATTCTTTAAACTCACCCTTCTTTGTTACTTCTTCAGGTGGATGATCAATAGAAATAGACTCAAATAAATCACTGTATGTTTGATTCCATTCTGCTGAACTCATATTCATGATGCCTTTATTAAGCTGTTCAAGACAAGCTTGAATAATCTTTTTATGTGTCATCAAATCTTCTGTATTAGCTATCTCTATTCTTCTGTCATCGACATTTAAAAAATAACGAGGAGGATCTGACTTATATACTTTTAAATCGGAATAAACTGGATGATCTCTATCACCTTCACTTCCAATACCAAATTTTCTTTTTTTACAAAGTCTCTTATTACATAAAGACTCAATAGGAGGTTGAGAACAACGATACATATATTTCGGTGCGCCATTGTTATCGCTTTGACTTACTTGTTTTATCACTATCAAAACTTCATCAGACTTTAATGGGGGCTCAATATAGTTTCTGTTGTATTCTTCGACTAATTCCTTGTAATTATCAGGATCAGCTTTACGATAATAAACGCCTACATTGAACAGAGCGTTATTACGTGATCCGTCAGAAACACCCTGTTCAGTTAGTATTTGTAGGCATGGAGGTCCGTCTTTAATAACCTCGTTCTTGAAATCGGTTTTAATCGACTTGAGAGCACCAACAACGAGACTATCGTAGTGAGAAAGAAATTCTTCTAAACTTAACGCGTTACCATTTTGATCTAATCCATATCGACTTCTTCCATGGTAAGGCAAATTAATCCAACTGCCTGTATCTCTTTTTTCTTCTCCCTCTCTTTGATACAGTTCAATTTGTTTTGGAAAGACTTCAGCTTTTGGATAACCCAAAGCTGTTGCCATTTCACTTAACTTGGTTTGTATATCTTTTGCTGTGACATACGTTTTTGTGAATAAATATAAATGTGCTCCACCACTTTTTGATAGACACATGATTAAAGGAAACTTTTTTTGTTTTACTATTTTTAGTAAAGCTTTGTGATCAAGAGGATAAACATCGATATCAATAACGCCAAACTTACATTTGTCTTCGTCATTAATAGGAACAATACCCATGGCAGGATATTCTCCTTTTAGGTGTTGTTCAAATTTTTCCAAGGTCGGTGGCTCGTGGACCGTGGTCATTTTAGCCTCTACCTTTAACCCTTCTTGTGGCTCGTTCTTTTTATAAAAGACACCATGAGCCCTCTCAAGACCTGTAAAGACCTCTTTAAACTTCTTAATTAATTCTAATTCCATATTAACCTCTCAAATTAATAGCCTCTCCTTTAATTAAGTTGGGGCATGGTCCGAAAGGAGGCTCGAAAAAACCACACCCCAACCTATTAAGAGTGGGAATAGGAGGATAAGACCACTCTTAACTTTACGCGGGCTATTAATCAGAACGGTATGTCGTCACCATTCTGCGAGGCATCCCCTTGAGGGGAACTTTTAGCATCATCCTGTGTCGGAGTGATTTCAATATCACCACTATGAATTGATTTTTCGAATTGTGTCGCATCTTCAATTATTGTCTGAACACTCTTCAGCCCTAATTCATCAATCCATTTATTTTCAATGATGACCCAACCATGCCAAGAACCCTTTGAGTTCTTTTCTTTGACCGTGGATAATGTGTATGCACGAGCAAAGTCTTTTGGTTGATAAATTTCATCACCTTCAACACGTCTCTGATTGGACATTAATGAATTCCATGTCCTTGATTTTTTTAATTGTGTTGATTTCATTTTAATGATCGCTTTACTCCAAGAACCACCTTCTTCAAGTACGATCACATAATGTTCAGCAGTATTTTCGATGTAGGTATCGGATTTTCCTACAAAGCGTTCTTTGTTATCATCACCTCGAACAACCTTACCTTCCATTTGGAATTTTTGAAATTGCTCTGGAGTATATATGTTAACTGGAGCTCCTGATCCTTCTCCACGCTCTGCCCATTCTACAAATCTTCTGCGATAGTAGACTGGTAAAACGGTTATGGAGTCATAAACTCTGTTAGTAACAGTATTGAAAATCTGTCCTAACTTTGCGCCTTGAATATACTTACCGTCATCTTCTTCTAGCTGAGGAGCACCCTTACTTAAAATATTAAAATAAGGAATTTGATAGTCTTCAGCATCTCTCTTTGAGAGTGAGGGACCCGCCTTTAATAGACCACTTAGTGTCGCTACGTCTGTTCCCTTTTCTTGTTTCGCTACTTGCTTTTTTACTGTCTCTGTCATTTATTTACCTTTCTTGATATTGACTTTATGTCCTACAAATACTCCAAAAGTATCCATAGGAAGTTCTTTTCCACCCTCGACCATTTCACGAATGAAACCTCTGAGAGTAGACGGTTCGACTTTAACATTTCTGTCAGTGTCTAACCCTTGGTTAGCTAAATCAGAAAAAAGATTTTTTGCTTTATCATCTTCAGCTCTACCAAATTTTACTATGACTTGATTTTTTATCAAGTCTTCATATCCATTGTCACGCAACCATTCAAAAGCTTCTTCTTGTTTTTCCTTTGAAATAGTTCCTGTATAAAACGGTTTTATTTCTACATTAGAACCGTCTTTCATTTTTATAGAAGTGACTCCACGCTCTTCAAACAATTGAACTAAACTTTCATTTGCTTTTCGAAGAACTTCTTTTTTTACTTTTATAAGAGCCTCTAAATCTTCTACTTCTTTTTCAGCTTTCAAATAATCTTGAGAACTTTTAGATATAGGATCAACTTCCGTTACTTGAAAATCTTTTTCCTCACGTCTTAAATTAATAGCCATGTATTACTCCTTTTTATTCTAATTATAAATGTCAACTCGAATAGGAAAATAATCTTTTTCTATTCTATCGTATTTTAACATATTATATCTACCATTAGATATATTACTTACTACCGAGCAAGTCAACCCTATCAATGCTGGATCTCCAACTAAAAGTAAATAATCGTTGTCTTCAAAGTCTTTTAGAAGAGTTCTGAGTTTTCGAATGGTAGGTTGTGGAGACATTACGACCTGTTTATTTCCGTCAAACAAAATAATAACTTCTCCAAATCTTTCAGCTTGAGTGTAGTCTAACGATCTCAAAGTTCCGTCAGGATATTTTCTCATTACGTTTTGAACAATATATACTTTACTTTTTTGTGTCATTTTATTATATTCTCTTATATAGAATAAAATATTATATATGTTAGTAGAAAAATACAAGTTTAAAACAAAACCTATGGAACATCAATTGGTTGGTCTTGCTGGAATGATGAATTCTTTTGACAAAGACACGCCTGAGTATGCTTTGTTTATGGAAATGGGTTGTGGAAAAACAAAAGTTTTAATAGACGGTGTTTCTATATTATTTGATAACGGAAAAATAAATAATCTTTTAGTCATTTGTCCTAATGGAATTAAATATAATTGGAAAGAAGAATTAGCAAAACATTTAGCTGATCATATTGAATACGATGTTCATGTTTGGGAAGGCGCGAAAACAAAAAAAGAACAAACTGAAATTAAATCAAAATTATTTGCTACCGATAATAAATTAAAAATTTTAATTATGAATATAGACTCTATCATTACAAAGAATGGAAGTTCTATCGCTGAAAAATTTACTTACACTGATAAAACTTTAATGTGTGTTGATGAATCTACTATCATTAAAAACGGTTCAGCTAAAAGAACAAAGAGATGTATTAAAATTGGAACATATGCGAAGTATAGAGTTATCTTAACAGGATCTCCGATTACTAAATCTCCTGAAGATTTATATTCTCAGTGTGCTTTTTTAAACGAGGATCTTTTAGGTTTTAGTTCTATTTATACTTTTAAAGCTAGGTATTGCGATCAAATGAAAATGAGTTTTGGTGGAAGAAGTTTTAATAAAGTAACTGGATATAAACGCTTAGATGAACTGACAGAGAAAATTAGAAATTTTTCTTATCGAGTCACGAAAGACGAAGCGTTGGATTTGCCTGATAAAATTTATTTAAAGAGACGTGTACCGATGACCGATAATCAATTGAAAGCTTATGTGATGATGAAAAAATTAGCTTTAGCTGAAATAGAGGGAGAGCAATTGACAACAGCTACGTTGATCGCTCAATTGAAAAGACTTCATCAAATAGCCTGTGGTTATATGACAACAGACGAAGGAAACTTAATTGACTTTTCAGAAAATAGAGTCAAAGAGTTGATTGATACAGTTGAAGAAAGTGGTGGAAAAATAATTATTTGGTGTTCTTATAGACATAACATTAAAACTGTTATTAATGCTCTTGATAAAAAATATGGAAAAGGATCAGCAGAAGGTTTTTATGGTCAAACGCCTTCAACAGAAAGACCTAAAATTTTGAACAAGTTTAAGGACCCTGATCATCACATGAGATTTTTGGTTGGACACCCACGAACAGGTGGTTATGGACTAACTTTAAATATAGCCAATACTATGATATTTTATTCTAACGACTATGATCTTGAAATACGAGAACAAGCTGAAGCTAGAAACCATAGGATTGGTACAGAGAAGAAAGTAACATATGTTGATCTTATCTGTGAGGGAACGGTAGACGAAAATATTATTAAAAGTCTTCGTTCTAAAATTAATATTGCCTCTGAAATAATGGGTGAAGAATTTAAGGAGTGGTTAATATGATAAGAGACATAATTTTACCTGACGGTAAAACGATAAGTCATAAAAAACTAAAAGAAGCATGTGAATGCTTTAATGAATTAATTAAGATGCAAGAAAACTTAGATAAATATGAAAAATGGTCAATGGCGAATGCTGTTCACGAAACTGCACTTGTTTTAGCTGAAGAAATAGTAAACGAAATAAAATGAAGTATAAACCTGTTTATGAGTACACAGATAAAAGAGTATCTGTTCGATATGAATTAGAACAAAAACAAAGAAAAATAAATAGATTAAAGGCTGATAAAATTTTGACTAAAAATTATTTTACAAATTCAAAGGAGAATAAAAATGAAATATCATGAAATTCCTGGGTGGTTTAATGGCCATGAAGAATATGACAAAGCTGTCGATTATTGCCCTACTAATGGAAAAATTTTAGAGATTGGCTGTTTTTACGGAAGATCAACTAATTATATGTGCACAAATATTGTAAACACATGGAGAACTGACCTCAAAGTATACGCTTTAGACACGTTTAGAGGATCCTCAGAGCATAGTTTTATTCGTTCTGCTATAGGTAAGAACGGAACATTTAAAGAATACACAGAGGCTAATTTAAAGCAGTTTATTGACTCAGATATATTGGAGCTCATCGAAAGTCGTTCTGATAATTTAGAAGTTATTAATAGATTTGAAGACAAATATTTTGATGTAATCATTATAGACGGAGCACATGAATATGATGCTGTTTTAGAGGATATTGAGAATTGGTGGCCTAAACTTAAAAAAGACGGAATTATGCTTTTTGATGATATGTATATGAAATCAGTTTCTGAGGCAGTGAGTAAAGGTCTAAAAGATAGGGTTTCTACTTATTCTGTTATGGAAGGACGAGAGGCTTATGGCATCGCCTATAATAGTGAAGATCAATCAAAAGCTAAAAAATACCATAAAGTAGTCCCTGAAGATCATTTTAAATAATTGAAGTATTTCTCGTTTAGAAATAATATTCTAAACATGAAAAAATCTTTAGAGGATAAAGTTGAAATAGAGTGGATAGACGCGTATGAAATGGAAAGTGGTTGGCATGATCTAGAAGACGCTGAAAAAATCACACCTCCCACGGTTTTTAGTATGGGCTACATGGTTAAAGACACAAAAGAATATGTTATCATTTGTGCTGACAAGGGTCGTAAAGGAGACTCTGACTGTGGTCGTGTTCAAGTTATTCCAAAGCCTTGGATTAAAAAAATAGATTTACTGTGAAAGAGTTTTTAAATAAAAAACATATATCAGGAACCGTCTCCGAATACTCAGCAATTAATAAACTTTTACAGTTAGGATTTTTAGTTTTTAAAAACGTAGCCCAACATGGTTTAATTGACATTATAGCTATTTCTCCTGAGAATGAAACTTTTCGCATTGATGTAAAAACAATTTCTAGAAGAACTAAAAAAACAAACTATAGAGAAGAGGGGGACCGAATTTATAGAACTCCCTCAAGTGATCAAAAAAAATATGATGTTGTGTTGATGATCGTGGACCGTGATAAATTTAAAATTCATCCAACTCGTTCTAAATTATCAAAGTGGTTAAAACTTTAAAAGATAGTCTTCTAAAACACCTGAGCTAACACAAGTTAATTTCATTTCTACGTCTTCGACTTTTGATAACTCTTCCAAAACAAGATTATAATGTTGTTGACAACTTTCTAAAGAAAGATGAATAACCTCAGAGCCCATTCTAACACAACTTGTTTCAGTGCTAGAGTAGACACAGGCCCAACCAATCAAGAAAAATTTAAGCATGGAACAATGCTATCATAAAAGTCAAATCATTTATTTGATAAAATCAAAAATAAATGTGTGGCTTTTTATACACCAAGTTTGATATGATGATCTTTCACGCTAAAAAAAAGGAGATTTAATGACCGAAGAACAAGAAAACAAGCTAGTTATAGCCTACTTACAGGACGTAATAGCTCAAATGACTGCATATAAGGAATATAAACCAGAAGACAGTCAAACAGAAGAGAGAGCAAGAACTATTTAAGTTCTTCTTCTCTCTAAAATTTCTTTACCTTTTTCAACTAATTTTTTCCAAAAACTAAAATCATAAAGCTTCTCTGAACCGTCCGTAAATTCAACTAATACTTTTTGAACAATATTTTCCTCTTCGTCAGGTACGTCAACGTATTCGACTTTATAGACAGTCTTCTGAAAGAAGTGTGGATTATCTTTTAATATCTCCAACATTCTTAAAAAATATCATAATTTATCAATAAATTATACTAAACTTTTTCTAATTTTTCGTAATATTCTTTAACAATTATATGTAATTGAGTCGGTTTTGTTCTCATTGTATCTTTACAAATTCTTTCTAATAACTTTTGTGTGTCTTTAGAAATTATTTGAGACACCCATTTTTGTTCTTCTTTTTTAGACATTGTTCATCCTTTCATAAAATGAATTATTTATTTATATAATATTTAAACAGATAGTAAAATAGATTTAATGAGGGGGTCTTTCCCCCTCATTATGAATTAGATGACATCAAGTAACTTATTGATGTTAGTTAATTCGTTTCGAAGTTTCTCTATTTCATAATCAAACTTCTTGTTTACTATATCAATTTTAGATTGATTTCTCACTTTGATATATTTTTCTAGTAATGATAAAATATCAAGCTTTCTTTTTGAATGACGATTCCTCCAATATTGTTCTTCATCAATCATATTTTATCTCTCCTTCTCTGTTTTGTAGTTCTTTTTCAATAACATATTTTAATTCTACATCTAAATCACAGTGAGCAGAATTATTAATTATGTTTTTTATTTTGTTGAGTCGAGCCAATAGTTCTTCATTAGAGTATTGGCTCAACGGAATTTCAACAAAGCCTTTAATATAAATTGACATTACCAACTTTGTTTTTTGCAATACGAATAATTTCTTTTATTCGTGCTACTTTTAGTTCTTGTGCGTTATCAATATACTCAGGATCAACACGAGGAATTTTTGTTTTAAACAAATAATTTCCGTGATCATAAACGTAAACCTCTTGTTTATTGATTTGAATCAAATGAAAATCAAACGGTCCTTCGATATGACCGTGATTGATTGTATTGTTGAACGCGTGTTCTTGTTTCATAGTTATTATTCCTTTCTTGTTTTCTTTCTTGGTCTTGTGGTACCCACCATGGCACTCTTAACCAACCGTCTCTATAAAGAAGTATATCGATTATATGATCAAACTTATATTTCATTCTTTCTCCTTTTCTAGCGCTAACTTTTGCACCTCGTCTAACCTACGTTCTTTTTCTTCTAAAGGTAAACTATCCCAATCGTCAGGAAAACTTATCCCATTGATTGTTTCAAAAAATCTTTTTTGATGTTTTACCTTACCTTCTTTATCGTCTCCAGACATAATACCAAACAAAGCTGATACCATGCTCACTGTCTTTAATTGATCGTTCATTTTCTTCTTCCTTTCTTTTTATTTTTTTTCTTTTTAGCTTTTCGCTTCAACCGAGCCACCCCTGTAGATTTTTCGTCATAGCGAACGCCTCCAAATACAATAGCCATTATTTAGTCTCCTTCCATTTATCTATTACCTGTTCTCCTGTTGAGTCATCAATATAATAAACAACTCCATTGATTGTGATATAAACACAATCCTTTGATCTTACGTCTATGATCATTCTTTCTCCTTTTCTAATTGTGACTCTAGAAACTTTTTGATTTCTAAAGTTCTCGTGCTTTTATTGAAAATTTTGTCCATAAAATTATCGTCAGGACTTAGAAAATTTTCAACTTGTTCTTTACTCCAAGATTTTGGACTCGATAAATAATCGAAAAGTTTATCTTTGTCCTTCTTGTAGTAATTACGATGTTCTCCTGTATATAAAGCGATTGCCTCATAGCTTCTCTCTTTATGTTTAACAAAGATCAACGTATCTGCTATTGGAAGACCTTTAGGGTCTCCCAAATAACCTTGATGTATAGTCCACGTCATTAGTCCTCCAATTCTTCTAAGATATCATCAATATCATCTAAAGATAAATCTGAGCCTAATAAATCGTCTAAGGTTGGTTTCTTGTTCATTCTCGCTCCCTTCTTGGATTTACTGTTGGTAAATTATCCAATTGCTTATTAACAGATTTTCTTTTCTCTGCTCTGATCTCAACCCCTTCAATAATCCATTTTTGAATTTCTTCAATTATATTTTCAGAATTATTTTTTTGTAGATATTCGATCTTCTTTTGTAGCCATTTGACTGTATCGTCTTGAGCTTTCAACTTAACTAAAATATTTTTTAAATTGTGACGCTCAATAGCTAAGTCTGTTTTACTTTTCTTAAACCACACTATCGCCATTTTATTCTCCTTTCTTAAAATGTTCTTTTGCTTGTTCAAAGGCATGGCTATCTTCGATTGGTAAATACTTTTGTTTCCAATCTTTTAAAGATTTAGCGGTTTTTATTCCTCTAATCGCTCTCTTGTACTCTATTGCAGAATGTAAAAGATAATCAAATTGCTCTTTTAATTCATTTAACTCATCGATAGTGTAGTTATAAAAATTATTTACTTCAAATTCATTACTCATTGTTATTCCTCCCTTTCTGATTAAGTTTCCTTTCTGATAGATATCGCTCATAAAAACGTCTATCCATTCCGTCTATCTTCACTCTTAGCGTTTCTTTACCCAAATACTTTGAGTGAGTGAAATCTAAAAGTAAATAGCCTTGTTGCTCTCGTAGTCTTTGGAGCGTGACTCGTGGATCGTTGGTCTTGTATTTAAGATTGCGACCTACAATCATTCTTCTTTTTTCTTGTACGCCTGATGTCATTCTTGTTCCTCCTTATCTAGTATTATAATATTATAACCTAAAAGTCCAATCCAATTTAATTCATCTTCATTTAAGGTTAGTTTTCTTGTTAATAAAGCAAAAGTTTCAGCCCTAGCACAGTAAGGGTGAAATCTTTTTGAGTCGACCGAATTGCGTTTAACAAGTAGGTCTTGTTTTTCTTTAGTCATTTGCTCTCCTTTTCTTCTAGTTTATTTTTAAAAACAAATAATTGTTTTTTGAGTGTCGGTGTAATTTTGATACCGTCAACATCATAAGTTTTATTATCAAGCGTAATGTGATTGATCAAAAAAGAAATAAACTCGTCTCCGAATTCATATCTTTTTTTATTATCATTCCAATATTCCCAAATTTCTTGAGAAGTATAACCACACCATTGATCAAAAGATTTGAGAAGATACTCAATCTCTTCAAATAGCTTGTCTTCATCGTATGCTTTATCAAAAAGATAATTCCACACGAGTTCATGTATGTCTTGTTTAGTCATTTGCTCTCCTTTTATTTTAAAAAGTTTTGGTCAGTGGGACTTGTGAAGATTGATAACGAAAGCCAAGGTGATGATCCTTGTAACTTAGGAAATCCTTTTGGTTCACTTTAGACAGTCCCACGTGCCTTGCAGTTTAAGTTTGCTTTTTTTAAAGTGGTTGTGAAAAACTAGGGGCCACCCCTGAAACCAATCCACTACAATGAAAGGGACCATAGACACGTCTATTGATTGAGGGATCAAATTCAATCTCAATCGTGCTTAGTTTATACATTGTCTAAGACCCCAAATCGGAGTCTTAGAAAATGTATATTAGAACGAAGGGTCCCAATACTCGGACCGATGTCCCAAGGTGATACGATTACCGTCTTTTCTAAAACGGTTCGTCTTAGGGTTAAATTCTCTAGGTTCGAGAATAAACCCTCTTTCACCCTCTGAGGTTTCGATGTCGATAACCTCAGCGTAATGTTTACGCCCCTCAGGGTTAGGCGTAAATTCATAGGTCTGACTTTCTGAAAAGCCATTACTATCGGTACGCTTAGCATAGTCCATTTGAACCACAATAAAGCGTCTACCGTTTTTTTTAGTGATAACGTCAACTAACGTACCACTATGGCGATCGGACCAATAATAGACCGTAGCACCGTTACCAATGGTTAAAGCGTCAAGCTTAAACCATGAGCGAGAACGTGACCAATTAATCACGCTTCCAAAATGTGTACCTAATTTATTAGGTAACAACTTTTGGTTTTTGTCGATAATTCTAATTTCCATTTTGCTCTCCTTTGTTAAACGTTGGACACTGAAAGACATTGTTTGACTCAGTATTAAAAAGGATACTGCGATCCAAAGATCAAACCGTTTTCTTTCTAAGGGTGGTGTCCTCACACCGTTTTGAGTTACTCGTCAGTAGGCTCTTTCAACTCGTGAGCCTAGACACGGACCGTTTATCGTGGACCGTGTTTCGTGGTTAGTGTTTTACTTGTTTATCTTTTTCTAGTTCTTCTAGTCGTCTAGCAACCTCAAAAAGACAATCTTGAATTGTCTGGATGCTTTTAACTATTGCCAAAAGATATTTTTTTTCTGTTTCTTTCATTAGTCCTCCAATCTTTCTATTGACTCAATCTTTCCTTCTTTGTGTTGAGTCACTAAATGCTCAACGCCATTAACGTCTTTTTGTAGATATACTTTATGATCGTGTACGCTGACATAATCATAACCCTCTCTTAACAATCTAATGATTGCCCAAGTTTTTTTAGTTACAGGGTGTTTACTTGATAATACTCTCATTTTATTAGCCTCCGATTAATATTAAATAAGCAACCCAAATTGCTTTGAACACAAGTAGACCGATAATAAACCGATCTACTATAATTTCTGCTTTTGGTTTTCTATACATTAAAGCACCTGTCTCGCTTCGTTGTATAATTTTACAAATTCATCATGAGGAATTCTTGATTTTTTAGCGCCTCCGTCAATTTGTGTTAAGTGTTTGGCAGTCGTTACGGACCAAACGTTTTCGCTCACGAAAAGTTTCCCATATCTTTCGAATGCAACTGGAGTTGCATAAGAGTAATAAGTGTTGAAGCCCCATGCGAATTCTTTTCTTAGGCTCTTAGTCGTGTTTAAATATGATGTAGTCATTTTTTTGTCTCCTTTTGTTTGTTGTTACTGAATATATAAATATTCATGATTACCCAATAACGAGTAATCAAAAGTATTTATTTAAATATCTATTTTAAAACCTTTTTTTTCTAAATACTCACGACACCATTTTGGCAATTCATAAATGTCAGAGTAATCAACCACGACATCACCGTCCAACATTACATAAAATGAAAAACCGTCATATTGGTCTTCAAATGCAATTGTAGATGATGTAGTGAACACAGTATGGTTGTTTACATCTTGTAGGTTTAAATCGTCTATTTTATTCATTGTTTGCTCTCTTTCTGAATATTCATAAATATTCATGATTACTCAAAGCGAGTAATCAAAAGTATTTATGCTGATTGTTTAGCTTGTTTTTTAGAAATAAGATAAATTCTGTTGATAAGAATGTCTTTCCACTTACTGTGCAATTTATGTTGTAAGTCAAAAGCTTCGATTTCCCAAGGTCTTTGTTTATAAGGAATTCTTCTCTTTGGACCTAGTTCCTTACCTTCCCAACGTGTGTGAAGTTCGTTATCAGATTTCCACCAACGTTGTTGATATTGCTTTGTAGCAATTTGTTTAACGTGCACTAATTCGTGTGCCAAAGTTTTGAAAATATCAGCAGTATGATCAATTATGATCTTGTGATTTTTTTCAGGGCTAGAACCTTTTGCGTTGGCTAAGTGAACACCTTGGCAATTATCTCCCCACTTTTTTTTGACTGTGGTCTTTCTTACGTGAATTTTGATCTTCAAAGTGTTTTGAAGTCTTTTAGATACTAACTCACTAAGAAACAAGTTTGTTGCTTCTGTAAGGTCGTCAACTAATTCCTGATCTCTCTCATTTCTTGGTAGAGATATTTCTAGTTTTTTCATTGTTTGCTCTCTTTCTGAATAAATAAATATTCATGAATACTCAAAGCGAGTATTCAAAAGTATTTATACGTCTTCTTGCTCAGCCCAATCAACATTACTAACTGTAAATGCGTTCGAATATTTTGGGGTCGGTTGATTTTCATCATCGTCCAACTGATTGTAAATGCGTTCGAATATCTTATCGATACCGAGAAAATCATCTTTAAATCTTTTTTTGTCTTCTTGGCTAAGATTATAATAAAATGATGTTGTTTTTACGTTTAAGTCTAATAGTTCTTTTTTAGTCATGATTGCTCTCTTTCTGAATGCTTTATGCATTCATGATAAGGCTAACTTAGTAGCCCTATCAAAAATACATAATTTGAATTCTGTTTGACTGTTTCCTTATCGGTGTCACCGATTGAGCTCATTGCTCTGAAGACTTGCTCTCAGCGTCTCAAGATAAGGTTTGGAAGCTTACCCTGATTGGTTCGAGTTATCTACGCACTAAGGGGCAAATATGTAGGGCCCAACCTTAGCAACCCACCGAGTCCGAAGACCCAAGAAACTTAATTCTTTGAGTGTTTTAGCACCTTAGACCTGAAGACTAGAATATCGTGGGCATTAGACCTACCGTCAAAAGACGCGCTTGGCTTATTGTTTTCTAGTGCAGTTTCTAAAGTATGGTTTGTTGTCATCTAAGTAAGACCTTAAAGATATTTATGATAAAGTCAAACATTCTTAGATAAAAAAAGATAAATAATTAAGAAAAAAATGGTCACTTTTGTCGCATCTAAGTGAAGTTATCCACAGGCATTTTTTTGCGTTTTAAGAGCGTTTTAAAAAGGTCCGTGTATGTTTTTATTAGATAATTTATTATATGCTATATGGCTCTTAAAAGAGGTTTAAAGGGTGTTTTCTTTTTGGCGAATGTTGTTCGATATACCGAATGTAGTGCTAAAGTGAACAAAGTATGAACGTTTCAGGGTTTGAGGGTCGTGAGGCGTGGATCGTGGGACGCGGACAGTACTAGAGGTTTTTTGAAAAAATAAAAAAAAAATAAAAAAATATTTTAAAACAAGTGTGATAGTGTCCGCTTATGTGTTTTAGCTTTAATCAGGTGGGTTTTACCTATCACACTACTACTTTTTAGAAGTGTGCATAGTGTCCGCTTGTTTATTGAAAAATAAAGCTTTTTTATACCCTCTAGGTAATTAGACACTTTTTCCAAATTGATTATTTAAAAAGAAGTTGTCAGAAAATCTCTAGTACCATAATTGTAAATCGTTAAATTTTCTCTATTGTGTAACGGTGTATTTTTAAATGAGTGCAGAAAAAAACTTATATAAAATGGTGAAGGATAAACTACCTGAATTTAATCCAATTAGGATTGAAACAACTACAATAAACGGTTTTCCTGATTTGATATTGTTCAATAAAAAGAAACGTGTTTTGTTTATCGAATGTAAGGTCTGTGAGCGTTCTAGATTGTTACAGAGCCTGAGACCACATCAAAAAGCTTTTCATCATAAATACAAACAGATTATGAACGGACTGTTCATCTTGCAACGCTCCCTCAAAGAGAGAGCGTTTTTTCTGTATAGGTCCACGGATATCGACTTTCTTGCAGAAAATGGCGAGTTTCCACCACTTTGCACGGTCCAAGTGGGGCAACCATGGTCCACGATCAGCGAAATTTTGCATGAATACCACTAGATATAGATCATATAATACGCGAGACGCGAAAAACGTTGATAAATATAGCGTTTTGGTGGCTTATAATATAGATTATGCAACAATAGGGCCTAGGTACTTAGGGCCAACGGTCCGAGGTTCGCGGAGATCGAGCACCGACCCCCAAAAATTTGGCCCCGGTCCGCATGACGCTGGCCTTGTCCTGGCAACATACACACACTATAGGGGTGAAATATGCACATAGACTATAAAAACTTAGATGCTAACCAATTAAAGGCGATGGTATTGCTTAGAAAGCGTATTGAACAAGAACATGCACGTGGAAACTTCATGAGATTTGTCAAAGCAGTGTGGCCTGAGTTCGTTGAAGGCAATCATCACATCAAAATCGCGCAACAATTTCAAAAATTTCTGACAGGAAAGAACCAAAGGCTAATTGTCAACATGCCCCCACGTCATACAAAAAGTGAGTTCGCCTCATTTTTATTCCCGGCATGGATGATGGGGCAAAATCCGAGACTCAAGATCATTCAAGCGACTCACACTGGTGAATTAGCGATAAGATTTGGTCGTAAAGTAAGAAACTTGATGAATACCAAAGAATACAAAGGAATATTTCCTAATGTTAACCTTAGAACTGATAACCAAGCGGCGGGAAGATGGGAAACTAACCTAGGAGGCGAGTATTACGCGGCAGGTGTGGGTGGTGCCATCACAGGTCGTGGTGCTGACCTACTAATTATTGATGATCCACATAGTGAACAAGATGCTTTGTCTGAAAATGCGATGGATAACGCCTATGAGTGGTATACATCTGGTCCTCGACAGCGTATGCAACCAGGGGGAAGTATTGTAATCGTTATGACTCGATGGTCTGACAAGGATCTGACTGGTCAATTGATTAAAAAGATGGGTGATCTCAAAGCTGACAAATGGGACATCATAGAATTCCCGGCAATTTTAGATGACGATGACGAAGAAAAGCGTACACCTATTTGGCCTCAGTATTGGAAGCTTAATGAACTAGATAAAGTGAAAGCTTCTCTTGTTCCTACCAAGTGGAGCGCTCAGTGGCAACAAAATCCAACACACGATGGCACGAGTATCGTGAAACGCGAATGGTGGAACATTTGGGAGAAGGAAGACCCACCCCTTTGTTCTTATAAAATTCAAAGTTATGATACTGCATTTTCCAAAAAGGAGTCTGCTGACTATTCAGCTATTACAACTTGGGGTGTCTTTCATCCTGATGAAGGACCTGAAACACATTTGATCTTATTGAATGCAAGAAAAGGACGTTGGGACTTTCCTGAGTTAAAACAAGTAGCAAAAGAAGAACTTCAACTCTATCAACCTGATAGTGTCATCATTGAAGCTAAGGCATCAGGGACACCCTTGATACAGGAGCTTCGGCGATTCGGAGTATACGCGACAGCTTTCTCTCCCAACAGAGGTCAAGACAAACACGTACGATTAAATTCTGTTTCTCCTATTTTTGAAGCTGGTCACGTTTGGCGACCTGACACAGAATGGGCTGAAGATGTTCAAGAAGAGATAGCCTCATTTCCTTATGGAGAGCATGATGATTTAGTTGACGCAACAACATTAGCCTTGTTAAGATATAGACAAGGTAGCTTTGTCTCTTTGTATGATGATGAAGATGACATGGAACCAAGGAGTAAACGTAAATATGAGTACTATTAAAAAATTAATTAATCCTGAAGATAGGAGATTGAAACAGAAACTAACACCGAAACAGATGATTTTTGTTTATGAATACGTACACAAAGTTTTACTCGGAGAATGTTCCGCTGCCGAAGCGGCGCGCAGAGCTGGCTATTCTCAGAATAGAGCTAGACAAACAGCCACTGATCTATTAAACCCTAATCATAATCCTTTCGTAGTGGAGGCCATTAATGAGATGAAACAAGATCTTCATCAAATGTATGGGGTATCGACAGCGTCTCATTTGGCCTCTTTAAAACAAATCAGAGAAGAAGCGCGAGAACATAAACACTATTCGGCGGCCGTGGCTGCTGAAGTCAACAGAGGTAAGGTTGCTGGTTATTACGATAACAAAGTTCAAACGGACACGCCTTTAGAAAATATGAATAAGGATGAACTTATTAAAGTCTTAGAGAATTACGACAAGAATGGTATAACTCATGATACCAAATTAATTATTGACGATGATAAAGAAGCCATGACTCGAGGCCCATTGATCGTGGAAGGAGATTAATGATACAACAGTTACTAATGAGAGCAAGTCCCACGGTCCTCGGATCGTTGCTCGTGGGTGCTGTGGGATCGCAACAAGCCAGTCAGATTCAAAAAGAATTAGCTCTCGGTAATATATCTTTAGATGATGTATACAATCTTATCACAAATTTAGCGGCGTCACCTTCGGTGACAGCATTAAAAGATTTAGAGAAGTCTAATCAAGTTCCACCGAAAAAGGATGACGACAAAACTCCGACTCCTCCTGAACCTGATCCATTAGACTTGCTGAACCTTATAAATATTGATAGAAAGGAAGAAGATGAAACAAAGCCTATTACAACTAGCCAAAGCGAAGAGACAAAAGAAACAGTCTCGTCCAACCTCGAATCGCAAACCACGGACCGTGGATCAGACATACAACAGCCTGACCAAAGAAGAGAAACAACGATTAGTGGCAACCTACCTTTAGTAAAAGCTTCTCAAGAACAAGGTGTTACTTTTTTTTCAGATATTTTAGGTGGGGAATTATATGTTCCTAAAGAAAATTATAAACAGTTGTTGGATACTTCTGATGCTTTAGAGGCAACAGAAATATTTGATGAAAAGAGAATAGGTAATTTTGAAAATCACATTTACACGAGCATACCAGTTTTTAAGGAGGCTCAAATAGCAACTGCTGAGGCAATATCTAAGACTCTTCCTAAAGGAGGAACTATTATTGATATTGGAGGAACCGAAGGTGGTTTTGTTAATACAATAGCAGAGCTTAATCCTAGTATTGAAGGTATCGTTTTAGATCCTAATCCCAAGGCTGAAGAATCTTTTTTACAACAAAAATTACCCAACACAGAATTTATTCTTGAAGCGTTTACAACTAATCCTGAAGAGTTCGGTAAATACGCTTTTACAGAAAAAGGAATTGATGTAGATTATTTTGATCCTAAAGATATTCCAGATAACTCTGTTGATGCTTTTTCGGAGAAAATGGTATTTCAATTTATTGATAACGAGAGAGTTTCTAAAATTAAATTGATTGCTGACAAACTAACAGATACTGGCTTTGCTGTCTTTGAAGAAAAATTTTTTACATCGAAACAAGATCCTGTGTGGAATGCCAATGAGGCAAAGAAGAATGAATTTAAGTCTCAGTATTATGATCCTGAACAAATGACTGAAAAAGAAGAGATTGTTTTAACAGGTATGAATGAGAGACAGGTGACTTCTGAATCTTTTGAAAAGATACTAATGAATAACTTTAATAATGTAGTTCAGTATTGGGATTCAGGAAACTTTGGAGGATATGTTGTATCTGACAGCGCAGATACAATTACAAAATTTTTAGATAATATGGTGGATCTTAACAGTGACTTTTCTAATGTGGAAACTCCTAGATTTGTGACACCTAAAATAAGCAAAAAGAAAAAAGGAGGACCTATATCGATACCAAAAATAGACATGTTGTAAATGGTCGATTAGGTGATATAAATTAAATTATGGCAGATAATATTGATAAAGGACTCTATCAAACAGGAGCTCCTGAACTAGAGATTATTAAATCAGATACAGAAGTACAGATTGATGGACAATCAATTCCCACTCCTGAGGGAATGGAAATTGAAATAGATGAAGATGGAGGAGCAACTCTTGACTTCGATCCAATGTCCGAGATTCCTGAAGAAGTAGAATTTTATTCGAACTTAGCTGAAGTGATGGACGACAGAGATTTAGATCAGTTGTCCGATGAATTGTTGAGTGAATTAGAAAACGATCGCTCAGCTAGAAAAGATTGGGAAGAATCTTACATTAAAGGATTAGATCTATTAGGATTAAAATACGAAGAGAGAACCAAACCCTTTGCAGGAGCAAGTGGTGTGACTCATCCTTTATTGGCTGAAAGTGCTACACAGTTCCAAGCATCAGCATTCAAAGAGTTATTACCAGCGAATGGTCCTGTTCGAACAGCAGTTATGGGAGAAGAGACTCCTGAAAAATATTCTCAGTCACAACGTGTTCAAGAGTTTATGAATTTTCAGTTAATGAATAAAATGGAAGACTATACTCCTGAGTATGATCAGATGTTATTTTATTTACCTCTTGCAGGTTCGACATTTAAAAAAGTTTATTACGATGAGTTAATGGATAGAGCTGTTTCAAAGTTTGTTCCAGCAGAAGATTTGGTTGTAAATTATATGGCTAGTGATTTAGATTCTTGTGAAAGAATTACTCAAATCATTAACATGAGTTACAATGATTTTAGAAAAAAACAAGTTTCAGGGTTTTATAAAGATATTGAAATAATGCCTTCAGACTCAGATCCTTCTAAAGTGCAAAAAAAATATGATGAGATGGAAGGTCTTCGTCCTTCTTATATCGATAAATCTATTCGACTATATGAGTTTCACGTGTCTTTAGATCTAGAAGGTTTTGAAGACAAAGGCATGGATGATGAGCCTACAGGAATTAAAATACCATACATTGTAACTATTGAAGACAACTCAGGTAAAGTAGTAGGTATTAGAAGAAACTATGAAAAGGGTGATGATAAAAAATTAAAGAAAAGATATTTTGTGCATTACAAGTTTTTACCAGGGCTTGGTTTCTATGGCTTTGGTTTAATTCATTTAATTGGTTCTTTATCAAGAACAGCTACAAAAATTTTAAGACAATTAATAGACGCAGGTACTTTGGCAAATTTACCAGCAGGATTCAAGTCACGTGGACTTCGAATGAGAGACGATGATCAACCTATACAGCCAGGAGAATTTAGAGACATTGATGCACCTAATGGTGATTTAAGAAATGCTCTCTTACCCCTACCTTACAAAGAACCCTCTCAAACTCTATACAGTCTTTTAGGATTTGTTGTTCAATCTGGGCAAAGATTTGCTGCCATTACTGACATGCAAGTTGGTGATGCAAATCAAAACGCTCCAGTTGGTACAACAATGGCATTATTAGAGAGGGGCTCAAAAGTAATGTCAGGTATTCACAAAAGATGTCATTACTCTCAAAAAAGAGAATTCAAATTATTGTTTGATGTCTTTGCAGATTATTTACCTGAAACATATCCTTATTCTGTAGAAGGTGCAGATCGAACTGTAAAAGCTGAAGACTTCAGTGATCGTGTTGATGTATTGCCAGTCTCTGATCCAAACATATTTTCTACAACTCAAAGAGTAACTCTAGCTCAAACAGAATTACAACTAGCACAAAGTGCACCTGATATCCATAATATCAAAGAAGCTTATAGAAGAATGTACGAAGCTTTAGGTGTCAAAGATATTGATCAAATTTTAAGAAAAGATAGTCCTAATGAACCTAAAGATCCAGCCACGGAGCACGCTGATTTACTCGATGGTAATTTACTGAAAGCCTATGAGGGACAAGATCATGATGCTCATATTCAAAATCATTTAATTTTTGGAACAAACCAAATGGTTCTTGGTAATCCTCCAATGGCAATGAAATTACAGAAACACGTCTTAGAACATATTTCTTTAAAAGCAAAAGAACAGACAGCATTCCTAGTACAACAACAACAAGTTTCTGAAGATCAAACAGACAATGTTATTGCTAAATTAGAAGCACAATTTATGGCAGAAATAAAACAAATGTCAGCTCAGTTAAGTGGTCAAGGTAAGCCTGATCCTGTCATACAGTTAAAGCAACAAGAACTACAACAAGACGCACAAAAAGATCAAATAGATGCGCAAGTAGATCAAGCAAAGCTACAATTAGATGCAGAAAAACTTAAACAGAAGACAGCGACTGATCAAGCAAGAATACAAAAAGATTATGATATTGCAGATAAACGTGCTGAAGTTCAGTACGACAAGATGACAACGCAAACATTAAATCAGGAAAGAAGAGATGCCACTAACAAACAAAGGTAAAAAAATTATAAAATCTATGAAGAAAGAATATGGAAAGAAAAAAGGAGAACAAGTGTTTTACGCTTCTAAAAACAAAGGTACAATAAAGAAAGTAGAAAAGAAAAGTGGAAAGTAAATTAAAAGCAAAGTATGTTATGGATGTTATGGATGAAACAACAAAACTAAGAGTTCAAAAAATTATTGATAGCACAAGAGATTTTGTTCAAGAACAAGCTGAACAAGGTATTGATCTAATAGAGTTAGCGCAAGTTATGCTTTCAATGAGTCGAGAGGCTATGGTTGATGTTTATGGAGAAGTTGTTGCAGATAGTTATATTTCACAGCAAATTAGTTATTTGAAAAATCCTGAAAATAGTCTAACATTACACTAATGACTAAACGATTAACAAAAACAACTCCTCCTAAAAAAGGACCTAAGTCACAAGGTATGGATATTCCTTATGGAAAAATAGTACCAGTTGGCTCTGTCCCTGAGGATAAGAAAAGTAAACGTGGCTATGGAATAGCATCAAAAGGACTTAAATTCGAAGGAGTATTCTAATGCAAAAATGGATTAAGGACCTTTGGGAACAACACCCAAAGAAAAAATGGCTCATAATCGGTGTAGTAATCGGTTGGGTAATCGCTCAATATATCTAATCAATGTTATCTAAATTATTAGGCGGATCTTTAGTAGACACTGTCGGTAAAGTTATTGACAGTGTCCACACTTCAGAAGAAGAAAAAGGTCAAATTAAAATAAAACTTCAACAATTAGAAAACGAAATTAATTCCAAACAAATGGATATTAACTTAGCTGACGCTAAGTCTACTGCTACAGGTTTTGGTGGTATGATGCAACGGTCGTGGCGCCCCCTCATCGGAATGAGTTGTGCCCTAGCTATATTGTGGGAGTACGTATTAAAACAATTTATCATGTTTATACTTGCAGCGTTTAGTGTAGAACACGATCCTTTACCTGCCCTA
>Ga0209535_1000244_pt1 | contig 37116 bp, 33 predicted proteins | sample LinPmetageLP28_FD_184041 | JGI IMG/M metagenome (GOLD analysis project Ga0209535, IMG submission 184041) | Marine viral communities from the Pacific Ocean - LP-28 (SPAdes) (version 2) | ecosystem: Environmental > Aquatic > Marine > Oceanic | place: Pacific Ocean | collected 2009-08-22
GCCCCTGCTGTAAAAACAACTTGCTCATCTGCTAATTTATTTCTTTTTATCCATCCACTCCAAGTCCAAGTTTTTTGATTTCCCACTGAACTTACAGTGCGATCCAACCTATTTTTTGATGAACCATTAAACTTCAAACTACCATCAATAACCTGAGCACCAGATGCCATGCTCTGTCTGGTTGCCCCACCTGCTCCGGGTAATGCTATTCCCATTTATCTACCCTCAGCTAAAGTTAAGTGATGCACCAGAAAGCAGTTGTGTTCCTGCTACTCCTACCTTATTTACCGTGAATGAAATCAAACTAATTGCTCCATTTGCAGTAGGTAATGATGGTGTAGAACCTGATGGGAATAAGAAGTATGTGCTAAATCCTACAGTTGTAATACCAGAGTTGATAATCCTTACTGTATGACTATCTGTTTCTGTTCCTCCAGTGCAGGTAATAGTAGTAATACCAAGTGCAGTGACTTTATGATCCTGGGCAGAACTTAAATTAAGGGTAACTAAACCATTAGTAGTAACTACAAAAGCTTCTGTTGTAAGTCCAGCAGCAGGTAAGTTAGTGAGAGCTGATCCATCACCAACAAATTTTGTTGCATTTAATTGACCTGTGCTTGAATTAAATGTTAAATTTGTTCCAGTTTTTGGTGGTAGATTTCCAGTAGCAGCAGTAGTATATAAAACATTACATGATGTATCACTTGATTCATCAGCAACTGTGACATTAGTAGCAGTGGTAGCAGTACCAGTTATTGTGCCAGTAAGTAATGAAATACCACTTGAATTTACTCGTAATCTTTCAGTTCCTCCAGTCTCAATAGTAACTATATCAGCATCAGGAAATCTGATGGCAGTATTTGCATCTCCAGTATGGATTATCTTATCAGCAATTGATAAGTCTGCTGCAATAGAAGTAACACCAGCAGTGACATTTAAACCACCTGCAATAACACTTACTCCTCCACCAACAACTACAATTCCTTCTCTTGATGTAATGAAACCAACAGAGTCAATATTTGTTACATCCTCATAAGTTAATGTTCCACCAATAGTGACATTACCAGTAAATACTGCAGTGTCTCCAGAAAAAGAATCTCCACTTATTGGTCCAGAGAATGTAGCAGCAGTTCCTGTAATACTACCATTAAATGTAACAGAAGTTGTGACACCAGTAACATTTAAATCATTATTAATTAATAATTTTTTGGTTGTAGAGATACCTGTATTACTATCAAAAGAGGCAAAACCAGTTGTTCCTCCAATACCTCCTCCACCTTCAATTTGAATATCAATGGTGCTGCCATTTAATATGACAGAGTTTCCAGCTCCTACAAAATTAAGATTTTTTACATTTCCAACCAGTGTTCCTCCTGATTGAATACCTATTATATTATTTCCTACATTAAATGCTTTATATGCGACTAATTCTAATAAATCACTTGCTTGAGCAGGACTTACTAAACTTACAATACTCCCGTTAGTAGCAGTATAATCAGTTCCATGTACTAATCTGGAACCATTTAAGTAAGCATCAATAAATCCTGGAGTATATTGGGAGGAGAAAGTAAAACTTGTTTGTACTCCTGAAGCAGTAAAAGTTTGTTTGTCAATGACAACAGAAGAATCAGATGGATTTCTCCCAATATATCCATTTCTGTTAGCAGCTGTACCACCAATCATTAGCTTACTCCTGTAAGAATACTCAGATTGACATCAATAGCATTAGAAGAGTCTGTATATACCCTTATTTCATCATTTGCTTCTAATAATGTTTTGCCTGTATCAGAAATTACAAATGAACTACCAGCAGGAACTGGAATTTTAGTAGCAATAGCAACTCCTACTGTTGTGCTTTGATCATAAACCTCAACAGTTAAATTAATTGGACTTGTTGTATTATTGGCAAATGTGCCACCAATTAAAATACTCTTTGTAGCAGCAGGTGAGGTATAAACTGTTGTTACTCCCAAAGTATTAACAGTTTGACTACTTACTGCTGCTTCATTTGTTGAATCCCTGTCAAGAACTACTTGACTAGCAGCAATTAATGAAACTTTTGTTCCAGCAATAAAGTTTGAATTATCAATAAAAGAACTTACTGCAATACCAATAGTGGAGATACCAGTAATTTTATTAGTGGTAATACCAATTGATGCACCAGTGCTTGTAGTTACTATCCCTACTGCTCTTGTTAATGAATTTGAAAAAGCTTCTGCCATCTTTCTTTATGTGTTATGAGTATTTATCAAGCACCAAGTGCGATCACCAAACCAAGTGAAACACTAGGTTGGATGGTTATTGTAGAGATTCCAGAACTAGTTGGTGTTGCTGTAATAACAGCATTAGTTCCAGCAAAGTTAATCACTGTGGCACCAGTACCTATTATAGTTCCACCAGATGAAACACCAACAGAACCAGCTGGAAATCCTGTTATATTAGAACCATTACCAACAAATGATGTTGCTGTTACAACACCAGTTACATTTAAACTGGTAACAGTAGCACCTGTTCCAATTACATTTAAAGTTTGCGTATCAACAGATCCACTACTAGCAGTATTATCTATTGATCCAGTTATAACTGCATTACCTTGAAGATAAAGAGCAGTTTGACCTGTGCTTACAGAAGATCTTACATCCAATAAGAAAGCAGGCACTGTGGTATTGAAACCAACAACGCCTGCATCCCCATCTACAACTAATGTTGTACCACTTGTGCCAACATGCAATTTTTGAATTGCAGTGGAAACACCAGATGCTCTGATGTCTTCAGCATGAATATTACCTTTTACCTCTAAGGTGGCTGAAGTTGCTGTTGTTCCAACACCAACTTGTCCGTTGTCTGCAAAAAGCAAACCACTAGACACTTCTATGCCATTCTTGACTACAAAATTCTTGTTTACAGCCATTTACTCCTCAGAGGTTCACTATCCCCTCTTACATTCTTATCTATTTATAAAAACTCATACATTGTTGATTCGGTGAATCTACCTAAATCTGGTGTAATTTGCAAGTCATTAAAGTCATTATCTGTAGAATCTTCTAACTGCAAGGTATTTCCAGTTAATCTCAATTTTTGAGGGGCACCAGGAGTTGTATATCTTGCTCCTTTTTTTAATGCAGCAGTCACACTTCCAGAATTTGGTCCAAATACAATTGTGCTTGGACCAGTAGAAGCATCAGTTGTTCTACTAAAAGTAATACGATTTTCAAATGCTGCTTCTCTTGTAACGGTAAATGTAACAGTTACTAATTCATCTACAGCTTCAGTAAATGTTACATGTCCAAATGTACTAGCATTACCACCTCTACTAGATGAAGTAACCGTTACTGTACTATCAGTATATCCTGATCCACCACCACCAGCTCCTTGATTTTGACCACCTGCTCCACCAGTAGCACCACTTCCCCCAAAAGCACGACCACTTGCTAAATTATTAATTCCTCTTCCACCTGTTTGATTTAAATCATACCCAGGTTTGAAACCTCTAATTATATTACTACTAGCAGAAACCTCTACACCATCAAATGTAAAGAAATTTATTAATTCTGAACTATTATTACTACAAGGAGGAATTCCTTGATTCAACCAATATGTACCCTTTGTACATACTGTAGTTCTTCCACCATCATCATCTTCTCTAACATATTGTTGACCAAGTATATTTCTGGCAATATCACCTGATTGCAGTGTGCTTGAATCAACTTCAACACTACTACCAAATATTCCATTATTACTAAGTTGACCTCTTTTAATTTTCACACCACCCTGTCCACGTGAACCTGATGATGATCCACCACCATTACCACCAGCAAAGTCAATACCACCACCATCTCCACCTTTAGCTTGATCAGTTGCATTTCCACCAGCACCAATAGCAGCAAACAATCTTGAACCCTTGTACAAAAATAGTCCTGGAGGTGAATTAAAGTCATTAACATTATTAATTCCAAGAAGAGTATATTCAATATTCTTTTCAACATCAAATTCAATAATAGAATTTCCACCTTCTCCACCACTCTGGTCAAATGATAATCCTGCAGATGCATTCATATTCATAGAGATCTTTACACTATTTTCTGGTGCATGGAATTGAATTATGTTATATCCATCACCAAATGTAGATGGATTTATTGTTAATGAATCATTTTCATCAAAATCAATATCTGAAGTTTTTATTGCTGAACCATTAAATGCTTCAAAAATTAATCTCTTTCTACCTTCAACAACAACATAACTTACACTATTAGAAAATATAGGTGATTCTTCAACATTATTTGCAGTTAGTTTACATCTAATAACTCCTGAACCATTTTTCTCTGATATTATTGTTAAATTCTCAGTTTGAGATCCATTGATTGTAGTAGAGAGAGGTTTTGTTGAAGAAATATGCTCAATTCTAAAATAACCATTAGATCCTGATTCTGGTCCACGAGGTACAACAACACTACCTGTCATTCTTCCTTCAGTAATTAATGTTGGATGAAGGAATCCTGATCCACCACCCCCAGCACCATCGGCACAACATGAACTATCTGGATTTCCGCCAGCACCACCATAATATCCTCCTCCGCCACCAGCAGCACCTGATCCACCTTGGAGTTCTCCTGCACCACCAGACCCACCAGACCCACCAGCAGATTGTGTTCCTCCCTTTCCTCCTCTACCAGGAGCATTGCCTCCATCAGTACCTTCCAGTCCACCACCATTACCACCAGCAGCAGGGTCATTAGCACCTCCACCACCTCCACCTGCCATGATTATAGCATTGGCATTACTAGTAGATCTTCTTGATTCACTACCTACACCATCATTGAATACATATTGTGCTCCTGCTGATGTATTTTCCCATTTACCTTTACTTGGAGTAATTGTTATAGATCCAGGATTACTATCAAGATCACTAAATGTTGCTGAAGATCCGTTTGCACCAATAGATGTTGAATCTACATTAGTTGTTTCATGTACCCTGTAAATAGCACCATTCTGTATATCCACATTTAGATTTGGTGGTAAATCACCACTAAAACCTGAAGGAGAACCTAATGTAATGAATTCTGGACCATTTTTAAATCCCAAATTTGAATTTGGAAATGGGATTCCATTTTGTAATTTTAGAATAACTTGAATATTTTCAGTAGAAGATCTTGTTTGATTGAATGTGACTTTTTCTAAATCAACATCATTAATTGCTTTAATGTCAAATGGACTAAAGAAAAGTCCAGTGAAACCACCTCCACCTCCACCTAAACCATATCCACGTCCACCATCACCACCTAAACCAAATCCACCACCAGAAGCATCTCCACCAGCACCACCTAATATGAGTACATATTGCTGATTTGCTACAAAAGTAAATGTTCCTTCTGCTACTCCACCAAGACCACCTGAAACAGATCTACCACTTGAACTTCCTCCACCACCTCCTCCAAGTAAGAGTTTTGTTGTAATATTTGTATTAGTAGTTAAAGTAATTTGTGAATTTTGGTATGGTGAAAAATCAAATGTAGATACTTGAGAAAAATCAATATCAAAACCACCAGTTGAGTCAGTTATAACTGATAAAATCCCAGTTCCAAGATCATGTCCATCAATAGATTTAGTTCCATCTGAAATATCATTACCATCTAATTGCCATTGATAATTTAAATTCTCCCCAGTTGAAGGAACAATTGATGCTTCAATATTGTATTCAGATATATTTCCTACAGCAGCTGAAGTATCTACTGGTTGACTTTCAATAGCAATTTCTGGAAAAGATGTTAAAGTTGCTGATTCAGATCTAGCAGATCCATTTCCTTCTCCTGCAATTATATTGGGGATTGAATTTGCATAATTAGCCTCTAAAAATAAAGATTTTCCATTATCACTATAGTCTATATTAGTTAATGTGATACTAGATGAATTACCTAAAGAAACAATTGAAGCATCACTACTTGAATCAATAGATGTATCATAAATTTTTTCCCCATCATAATACCACTGAAAGGAATAAAATCCAGTTCCTGCTACTCCACTAATAAAGGCAGTTGCTATTCCAGTAAATGTTACAAATCCTATAGAATTTTCAGCAGCATCTTCTGGGTCTTGAGTGAATGAAACAATTGGCCCATTTAGGGCCAAATTAGTAGGTATACTTCTAAAGTAATTAAATTGTAATGGGCTCATGAGAAGTTTTGTCCTCCAACTACACCAAATAGACTTATTCCACCATCAAATGTCATGAATGAATATATATCAGTTGCTCCTGCACCAATTGAAACTGAAGGAACTACACCACCAGGCCAAGTACATGACCTGTTTGCTCCACCATCTAATCTGTAAGTATCTATACCAACAGAACGAGCACTACTATCTTGTGTAATTTTAATTGTAAATGCCCTACACGTTCCTGCTGTGATGTTTTTGAGATTAAATACATCAACATTTTCTGTTAGTGGTAGATCAAAGGATTGACCTCGAGAAAGATCCAAATCAACCACACCACTACTACTAGTAACTGTTAGTGGTAATTCAGCATATGCTTCAAATCTAGACTCTCCAACAACATCAATTTTACCTCTTGGAGTATCAGTACCAAAACCAACATTTGCTCCTGATGTTGATAATGCTGTTCCCACAACTAGAGTGGTGGCAGTAGCAACACCAGCAACAATACTACCTGTTGTTGAATCTAAATTAAATCCAGTAGCAGACAGAATACCAACTCCACTTCCAGATGGAATTATGACATCTTGTTCAAAGAATGCTGTACCAATGAATGTTGAATCATTATTAACTTTAAGAGCAGTCTGAGCAATTCCTGATGTTCCTACTTCAAGATCAGCAACTCTGTCAGTAATCATAGTTCCAATACCAACATTCAAGTTGTTAATTGGAACAATTCCAGTCTTACCAACACCTGCTGCTGTATATTGGAACAAGGAATCACTTGGTAGATTAGTGAGACCTGCACCATCACCAGTAAATGCAGTTGCTACTACAGCACCAGAAACATTTAATTTTGCTCCAATAACTGCAGTAACACCTATTCCAACACCGAAAGAATCAACTACAAATTGTGTGCTGCCTGATCCCACTTTAAATGTATGTTCACCTGGAGTTGTTGTTCCAACCCCAACAGCATCAAATGTCATAACACTCTTTTGAGTGTTAATACTAATAGCACCAAATGGATACCAAGCATTATCAGTAGTATATGTCCATCCAAGAGTTCCACCTTCAGATGGATTAGCATTATAAATTACATCACCTGGATTTCCAGCTATAGATGGAGTTGATATTCCAACAGTGTATTTTCTAGATACTGTTGTATCACCTTGTAAGAACAAACTATTAGATTCAAATCCTTCATCTGATGTTGATGTTACTTTATTAGTGAAGACTACTGGAGAGTCAAATTCAGATAAGATGTTATTGTTTGTTCCACCAGATACTTTAATTTTTCTGGAAACATTTATTTCTTCATGATTAACAAGATCTAGTGAACCAGCAAAAATACCAGTAGATAATGGATCTTCTCCAGTTACTGTGGGAATTGGAGTATCAAATACTTCCTCTTTACCAGTGGTGGATGATATTCTCTTATTACCAATATAGAAATCTCCTCTATCATTCATACCAGTGTAAACACTGACACCACCATTAGTATTGAACTTCTGAGAAATTAATTGCTCAGTAAGTGTTGGTTGTCTGCCCTGCTTACTTGGTAGTGATGTAGAATAATTACCAGGTCCATATCCAATATATTCAAAAGTATGACCAGAAGCACGAATAATAGATGGTCTTCTAAATTCAATTGGATTGATTGAGATCTTTTTAATTACAGGATAAATTCCATCTCCAGTAGCATTTTCTGTGTGAGCAACTGGTTTTGTTCCAAATAATCCTCTGAAAACAGTAATTGGATTTGATACTGTAACTGAGTTAACAATATTAGATGTAGATTTAACTCTCATAATTTCATCATCAACTCTCAAATAATCACCAATTTGTACATTTAAATTGGCAACATTTGTAATATTGATGCTTGTTGTTGTTGCATTAGCGATTTCACTTTGAAGAGTAGATGAATATCCACCATAAAGATTAATTGTTCTCCCACCAAAACTTTCATCTGTTAGATCAACATTACCTGATGTAGATTCTTGAGCACCAGGATTAAACAATCTAATTGTTCCTGAAGTACCAGGAGAATCTGTTCTAACTCCACAATTAATTACGAAAGTTGTTAAACCTACAACTTCTGTAATTACAAATGAATCATTATAGAAATTCTCTGATGCTCCACCAAGTCTAACAGCATTATCTGCAGAATATCCATGAGCTGTTGATGTAATAACAGTTGCTATGCCTGTACTGTTACTATAAGTTAGAGAACTAACTGATACTGTTGGTCCTGTATTATTGAAGAATGCAGATGAAGTAATATTAGCACCAAGACCCAAAGAAGATGGATTTGAAATAGTGCTTGCTGAGGATACTTGGAATTCTTTAGTTGAAGTTGTAGTTAATCCTGTAATTCTATAGAGAGTATTATATCCATTAGCAGACAGAGATGTAATTCCAGAAACACTAATTGTATCTCCTACATTATCTTCAATTGCTTCAACTTTAACAGATCCTGCTGAGAATCCTGAAGTTGTAGCAATACCTGTAACTGATAATACATCACCTACTTGGAATCCTGTTCCACCATTCATAATTTTGATATTACCAGTCAACTGATTTGAAGCATTAACTTCAATTCTAGCTGTGGCAAAATCACCTGTTGTAGATGGTCCAATTCTTGCATTATAGAAATGTTCAGAGGAGGAGATTGAACCTTCTCCATACCCTGATCCAGCACTAAGTAGACTGATTCTAGTTACTCTCTGCAGTCCATGATCAATATTAGTGAAGATGGTGTGAGCTGTACCAGCACTATTTGATACAATATCAGTGATACCAATACCAATACCAAAATCATCAAAATAGTGATTTAATGTCTCTCTAGTAACACTATTTCTTGATTCATCTATAACAGTTTGTCCAAGTGGTTCTGGTAAAGAATATGTTGTTGATGATTCAGGATTAGAGATTGGATTATCTCTATCAGTTTGTGGATAGAGATTAGTTATTGGTTGTGAGAATTCAAAATTTTCACTGGTGTTAAATGGACTAACTGCAGGAGCATTTGATGAATTAATAGCAGTTAGATAGTAGATACCAGTTTGTTCACCAGTAATATATTCTTTTAATTGTTCTGTATTGTAGATGTAATAAGTCTTATCTTGTCTTTGTCTCTTATATACTGGAAGAGATGTATTTCTTACGTTACTATTATTTGTATATGTTCCAGGAGTATTAGTTGGTCCACTTACTGTGAAACAATTAGAAGTGGTTATACCAGTAACAGTAAATGCTCCATTATATGCTGAATTTCCAACACCTGTTGTATTATTGGAACTGGTTACATTTTCAATTAAAACTTTTGATCCAACAGAAAGATTGTGAGGTATCTCAGTAACAAAAGTTGAATTTCCAGTAGAATATGAAGCATAATTAATAAATCTAAAGTTTCTCAACTCAGACTCATTAGTCATAGAAACTGATGTTGGACCAAATTGTAATGCTACTTCAGCATTATTTGAACCTGTAACATCATTTGATTCGGTAAAAACATAAGAGTCTCTAGGTGGTCTAGCAGAAGCGATTCCTGCAGAATTAGCAGAAGATGCTGGAATTACATATCTTAATTTGTAAACTCTATCATCATTATTTCTAACATCTGGGGTTCTTGTTATGAATGTTCTTGGTGTAGCAGCACCAATCCCACTTGTACCTAATGAGTTTACTGTGGAGTAAATATTATTTTCAGTGGTTGCCATGGCAACATTTACATACCACTGATTTTTTGTAGTATCAAATTGAACAGGGTGTCCAACATCACCTGCAATTTTATCAGAAACTCTACTTTCTACTAATAATTCACCACCTAATTTATTAATTGTTAATGAATTACTTGAGAGTGCATCAGTTAATGTTGGAGCTATTTTAATTTTATCTGAATCAATTCCAGTAGTAATAGCATAATATACTCTATTATCTAATAATCCATCAGGCAATCTTCCATTTTCACTAATAACTCTAATAGTTTCACCATTTACAAACTTATGATCTTCTGTAAATGTAACAGTGTTACTACTAATACTATTACCAGTAGATACAGTCCTGCCAACATTAGAAACTTTTACAGATGATACTTCATTTGAAGTATTTTCTGTATTTGGCATTACAATTCTTGCCTCCCTAGTTATAGGGGTGCCATTTTCAGAAATTACAACATTAAGTTTATCATTTACTTTTGCACCAATTCTATATCCTTGAATAACTGATTTTGGTGGTTTAGATAAATTTTCTTCCTGATAAAGATATAATTTACTAGTAGTTGCAGATGAAACAGTATTAGCAACATCAATAGCAGTATACTCTAAATTAATAGTAGATTTGCTAATCGCTTTTGGTGGAATAATATTAGTAATATATCCAACATCATCTTTTGCAAAAGATGTATCTCTATATCCAGTGGATGCAAGTGCTAATTGACCAAAGTTGGAGTTAGAGTTAGTGATTGAGAAATCACCTCCACTCTCTGTAACAAAATGCTGTGCATAACCAATAGCAAATATAGAAACTAATTGAATTACAGAATTATTTGATGCTTTAATGTGGAAGTTGTAATAATCTGGATGATATTTCGCTAAACCGTCACTATGAATATTGTCTATAGTGGTGTAGTTGTCAAAATCTCCATCTGTTTTATTATATCTTACAAATGCCTTATCATCTTTTTGTAGAGATACACCTGTAAATTGAGCAACAACCATGGATTTAAATCCTGTTGCTTTATTACCATCAGCGTGCATTCCACACATTCCATATACAGATCTCAAAGAGATATTGAAGATATATGGTGATGCAGATTCTACAGTATCAGTGTCTAGTGTTACAGTAGCTGATGCTGGAGTTAAAGATGCAGTAGTTGGAACATTTGTTGCTTTATATGTGAATCTTGTTGCATTACCATTCGTGTCTGTAGTTTCTACAGTACTGACAACAAAAGAACCATTATATGTGGTATCAGCAACATCATTAACAATTATTTTTGTATCAACATTTAAACCAGATATTCCAGAATCTAATTGAACAGTAACAGTATTAGTTGCTGTTGAACTATTTCCAGCAAAAATACTTGAGATACCAATTTGACCACTCAAAGGTCCAACAATTCTAAATTCATCAATTTTTGGTTGAATATCAATACTACTAGATGGATAATCAGGTTCAATATTTCTTCCAGAAGATGGACCATAAGCAAGTCCAACTTTCTCATAATACATTTCAAGATCAGTTCTTAAGAAACTTTTATTTGATATGAATGCATCATTAATTGTTACATCATTTACACCGTCAGCATATTCAAAACATGTTAGTTTATGGTGAGAGAAATCTGGTGTGAAAGTAGCAGTTGTATAATCTTTATACACAACACCATTTGGATCACCATCAAATAAACTAAACTGGAAGAAATAACAACCACCAGTTACTCTGAATAAAGAACTTCTTTCAATATTTGAATTTTCTGGATTGGGAACGTATTTTGGTCTGATCTTTGTTTTTCTTAGATCACTAGCTACAATTGATACACCCCTAGGTACAATAACCCCACCATAAACAGAATTTAACTTATACAATATATTATCACTTGAGTTTAAATCAAATATACTATTAGTTGATAATGCAGGGAAATTTGTTGAAGTTGACCCATCTCTCAATTGAAAAGTATTTGCAGTCTCATTATGAATTGGGAGCCATCCTGGTCTATTATCTACTAGATGCTCACCTGGAGAGAGTAAAATAGTTGTTTTTCCAAATCTATCATTATCAAGTCCTTTCTGATAAGAAAATCTTGCTGCTTCAATCAGAGCTCTTTGGATGGTAATGAAAGGTCTAGCAAGAGAATTACCTTGATTCTCTATACTATCAGTAGCATCTAAATCGTTAGGATTTACATAGATTATATTACCACGTACATTTTTAAGAAAATTATCTAATCTTGAGAGACCCATTTTTATAGCGCAGTGATTCTATTATAGATTATTTATGCCTTTAAGCCTATATACTTTGCCCAAGTGGCAGCAATATAATCATATACACAATATGTATCCAACACCCAACAAATACGATAAAATTTATGTCAAATCAAGAAATCCTTACAAAACAAAAAATCCAGTTGAAAAAATTATCGATGACACTTATGAACAACTTAGAATACACTACAAATGTGAAAGTGAATATTTTAAAAAGTTAGGTTATAAATAAAAACGTGTGAAGGAAGTGCTAGGACCCTATGGGGTCCTTTTTTAATGGGAGTGGGGGGACTTGAACCCCCACGAGCACAATGCTCAACAGATTTTAAGTCTGGTGTGTCTACCTATTCCACCACACTCCCATAATTAAACCACTCTGTCCAATCTTTTTTGTGCTTGATCAGGAAAATCTCTTGGGCGACTATCTGCTGCATTATCAGTTCTAGGTGAACCTTCATTCTTCTTTTCAGTTTTTTGAAAAGATACTCTTTTGTATCTATTCATAAAGATATCAGGCATCCAATATGTCACTTGCCAGTTAATAGGATTATCACCACAAATAGCATTACTCAACTCAATATGTTTTTCAACAGAATGATCAAATATACCTATTTGTATGTAACCATCGTGAGTTACACATTCATCATTACCAATATCAACTATGAATAGTTGTTTCATCAGTTGTGCTCCAAGTGGCAGGATTGAGACTACAGTATTCATTAAAAGTAATCTTCATCTCTTTATTAGTTAGATTACAATTTTTTGCTGCTTTTGGAATGTTCCACTTTGCTACAAATAACATTTCCATAGACTGTCGTGTTTCTGGTCTCATACTCATAGCATTTCAGGATTTCAGTGTAAAAATCAGATGGATATTTAAGCATTAACTTTTGACAAGAGGTCTAGAGTAAATTATCATATCGTCATCAACAACAACACGAACTAATTCTAACACATTCATAAATTCATCAATACTATCACATTCAATATCTCTTTCAGAACCTTCATTTGACCAGATAATAAATTTACGAGCACACGTGTCTACAATAATCTTGGTCAAATACTCATCATCATCATTGTCTGGGGATAGATCAATGTCTTCTGGATAGTTTTCAAGCATGGGATTCCTATTGACAATTTAATTATAACACCTGTTAGAGAAAGGATCAACACCTCTTGTGACAGTTATAATTTTGGCACATCAAGTCTAGTTGCCATCACAATAAAGTAACAATTTATAGGGTATGGACCTTTTGATCCAAGAGTAATTTGATATTGTGAAGATGACTTCACAAAAATATTTTGATCAGAACCAAAAGGTGTTATCTGAACTGTAATAGATGATTCTTCAATTAACCCTTTCCAGTGTTCTGGAAGAGAAATAATATTTTTATTCTTGCAGTGACCTCTATAAAATACTGCATTTTCTGGTCCAATAATACTAGAGTATTCTATTGAAAGATTACTATTTGATGGGTGATGAATTTTTGTCATTAGTTGTTTACGATTCCTAGTGATCCCATATTAAAATTTGTACCAGCAGGATTGAAAGGATCTTCTGCAGGAATTACATTTGCTGGTGAGTTACTATTTAATACATCTAAAAATTCTTGATCATCCAACAATCCTTGGAAAGTTGTTAATCCAGCTTGTCTTCTTTTACTATCACCAGATTGTAGTCTATATGCAAATATTCTTAAGTTAAATCTTTCAAGTTGTTTGCGTAAACCATTAGCTAATGTAAGTCTTTTTTTAAATTTACCATTATCATTTGCAATAGCATTTTCTAAAGCATCTCTACTGGCAATTGCATTTGTTAAATTATTTGCAATTTCAGTGCTACATGAAGAAGTATTAGAATAAAGAGTACCATTTGAAAGAGGTGCAGCAAGAACTTGAATTGTTGTACCTTCAGAGGCATCATTTCCTGTTATTGGATGTCTAGGTTTTCTATTAAATCCCACCCTATAATGAGATCTTCCTGCTCCCACACTGGGTTCTACTACTACCACATCAGGATCATCTTGAGTATAATCAAAAAGTCCTTCCATAAATTGATTCCAAGATGCAGTGATATTAGGTTCACCTGAATTATTTTTTTCAATTTTAACACCATGACCAATTGTATCCTCAGTCATTATTTTAATTGTTTGAGGTGTATATACTGGAGTATCAAATGGTAAACTTAATTCTTCCAAATCAAAATCATCTGGATTTCTGATAATATTAAAGATAACATAATCTCCACTATTATTGTCAGGAGCAAGAGCCTGGCTAGTTGAATTATTCTCTAAAGTTAATAAAAATACTGTAGAGGTTGTAGTGTTAATACCTGAAATACCAGATTCTTGTATATTAACTACTGTTGTACCAACTGCAACAATAGTATTAGTTCCTTGAACACCAGGAAATACTCCATTCTTAGATGATGTAACTTGCATTCCAGTTTCAATTCCAATTCCACCACTATTAGTTCCAGATAAAGTTGTGGAGGAGAATAAAAAGAGACTATTAGTATTAAATCCAATCCTACCAACAGCACCAATTACATAACTGTCTATAAGATCTTCATAGAAGGGTTCATCATAAATTTTAAGACCATGATAAAAATCAGTAACAAATCCTAATTTAGAATCTAAACCTATTGATGTTATACCTGAAGTTCCATCTTGATCAACAAGAGTAAGTTTATCAGAGGTAACCCCAGCACCTACAATACTTGAATAACCACTTACTCCAATTCCTGATGGTTGTATTTTAGTAACAGTTATTGAATAACGATTTACTGGATCATCACCATCCATTTCTGTAGCGATACCAACTACTCTCCAAAACAAATCACTCCTGCAACCACTATCTATTCTATCTTGGTATGCTTTACCCACACTATTAATAGCAATATTAGCCTCATTAAGTTGAGTATAATTTAAAATATCAAGGGCATTAATTCCATTTTGATATGGTTCTTTTTCAGCATCTATTGCTACAATATTTGTATAAGAATTTACGACAACATCATTTATTTGAGACTGTTCCTGAACAATATTTGCTATTATTAATTCTTGATTAGTTGGCATTATTTTTTCTCCATTTTGTTGAGTTTTTCTCTTGCAACTTCTTTTACAATTCTTTCCATGTTATCATTCTCCCAACTAAATTCATAACCTTCATTTCCTTTCCCATCAACTCCAGGATAATCATTACAACTTTCACCTTCATATTCCACTATAAGATCATCATCTAATCTTCTAGCAGTAATATGATAATCAGCATTGATAGATCCACCAGCATTATTTCTAACAATCACTTTTTTACCCCACTGAACTTCTTTTACAAAAAGTTCTTGCCAAGATCCAATAGCAGTTAAATTAATAGTCATATCATCAGTGTTAACAAATCCTTCCCAAAAAGATGGTAAGTCAATAACACCATCTTGCCCCACTTTACCTCTACAATAAACTGCAATCTCTGGACCTTCAATACAAACATGTCTTAGTCTCCATCCCTTTTTGTTAGGATGAGTAATATCAAAAGGTTTGTCTTTTTTTATAGCTTGAAGTAAATTAACTGTAGCAGTTGCTGCTACATGATCAACAGCATTATTGGTTGTTTTGTTGATTTGAGGAGCTGAATTAAGTGCTAATGCTAAATTAACATCTACTCCCAATTCTGTTTTAAATCCAGCAAATATTTTAGCACCTATATCTTCAATAAGGGATGAAATATAGTTTCTAAGAATTGCAATTGTATTTTCACCTTCAGGACCCATTCTTTTAATTGTAGTGGGACCAGAAAAAATATTAACTCCTCCAAGTCCTGAATTAATTGTAACTCCACAAGGACTAACAGCACCAATTAAAATGTCAAGTGGAGTTGCTATCACACCACCAATTAAACTATTTTCAATCTCAACAATTGATAAAGGAAGTGCTTCAGCAGCAAGACCAACAACATCAGTTAGTGGTCTTTTTGTAATCATCAAGTTTCCTCTTGGCACTCCTGGAGAAACAAAAGTTGCTTTTGATCCAATGATAACAGGACCCTTAATCGCTGTAGCACCATCCAATCTAAGAGGACCAGCACCAAATCCACATGCAGCAACAGAAAAAGGATCTGATCCTATAATTACTTGCTCAGTAAAATTAACACTTTCTTGAAAATTTTGTGACATAATTATTAATTAGTTTTGAAAAAATAATTTTTTACCCAATGTTTTAGCAAAATCTGTAAGTGTCAGACTACCTCTTAATGCTTGAGCTATAGTATTGATAATTGATTGTGAAGAATCTGTGTTATCTTTTAGAGCAGAGTACATATTAAGAGTTGATTTTCCAATCAAATTCATGGTTCCTTCACAGGTAAATGATATATCACCAGGAGCTTTACCTAATATACTTTCTCCACTCATAATAATTTTCTCATTAGCTGAGAGAATAATATTTCCAGTAGTATTATCATACCCCTCAGCAACTAATTCAATACCTTGAGCAATTATCCTTATTTTTCCATTTGGTGCTGCTAGGATTAAATCATTTGTGTCTGCTTCAATAATTACAGCTGGAATATTATCACCAATATCATCTCTTGATTCAATACCAGTGCCAGCTCTAATATAGGTTCCACCAGATGAATGAATTACAGTACCACCTTCTAGGTGTTCTGGACCAGTTTCATACATCGCTATGTAATGGTCAGAAAGTTTATCTTGACGATTATTTAGAAAACATGCTGTTATTTCATCATTATCCATGACCTTGCCAAATACAATCTCTCCATCAGAATTTCCTTTTCCTGTAGCATGTGGATTTGTTTCTGCCATTATACTTTACCTACACAATCAACAACTTGAATGACCTTTTCAAAACCAACTTCCCTCACTTCTTCATCACTTAATCTATCTATACAGAATTTTGGTATCAATTTTGCATTAATACCAGTTTCAGATCTAATATAAATTTTTGGTCTGCTTGTAAAACCCTCACCACCTTGAGTTACTTTAATTGATAGTAGTCTACCAAATTTATCAAATGTAGGAACAGCTTTTGCTCCCAAATTTGGTTCAATAACAATTTCATCACCATCAGTATATCCAATACCAGAGTCAATAATAGGAATATCGCAAAGATATAATATTACAGGATAAGATCCTTGACCACTAGAAGGATAGTCTCCTCTAATCATAGCATTATTGTCAAGTGGGGGAGAAGTAAATGATCCTGCTTCTTTAATAATATTTTTCTTTCCACCTAAAATTTCTTCACCAGTTGGTTCAATAACAATTCTTGATCCATTAGGAATAGTTACAATATCACCAGGAAGCACGTTCACTATATTTCCAGGAGGTATTGGAATTTCATATATTCCATTTTCATGTTGCACTGTTGTATCTTGTGCTGTTGCCCATGTTCTACCATCCCCTCCGCTACTACCATCAGGTCTGGATAGATAACCTTTTCCAGACTTTATAACGATAACATCTACTATTCCTATAGTACTATTAGTGCTAAGACCAACATTTGAATTGGATGTGAGAAGATTATTTGGAATATTAGAACCTTCTTGAGTAACACTATCAGGAAAGAAAGTATAATTTCCTGGTGATGATTCTGTAATTCCTCCATTAGTTGTTTGAACTGTACTTACAGTTTGTGGAATAGTGCTTCTAGTGGTAGTTGCTTGTTCTGTTCCCCCAGTTAAAATCTCCCAATTAGTTCCTGATGAATTTCTTATGTATACTCTTTGCTCATCTAATTTATAAAATAATTGACCAGGAGCAGAATTTGTTGGAAGGACATTTCCAGTCTGCAGTTTGATTCTATCTTGTAGCACTTCAAATCCATTTGATCTATCACCTGTAACAATTGATGCCATTAGATATTCCTCCAAGATGTACCATTATAAATTCTAATTTGACTAGTGTTGGAATTAAAATATATTTCTCCTACTTCAGCATCTTCAGGATCACTGTTTTCCTCTGGAAGATTTGTAGACAGATCATTAAAAATACTATCTCTATTACCTGTACCTAAAACTACTTGAACTCTAGCACCTACACCTCTTCCACAATTATCAACAACCTGTGCAGTTGTTCCTGTTCCATACCCAAAACCAGAATTCTGCATATCAACACCTAGAACTTCCCCTGCTGCACTCACAATTAAATTACCAGCAGCTTCTGATCCATTTTTTCCAAAGAATCTTATTCCTGGAGGACCACATGTAATTGCGCTAGTATCACATCCTGATGTATCAAACATAGCAGTAAAATCAATATTATCAAAATTAAAGCTATCACTAATATTTTCCCCAATTGTTGCTGCTTGTTCAGGAATACTACTAATTCTATCTAATAAATTACTTTGACCACCAGATTCTCCTTGGCCCAAGAATGCACTCCATGTTTGTACTATCGATTTATTATTTTTAGTATCACAGAAACTAAAATCAAATATTGAATCAATTCCACCAAGAATATCACTGACTATGGATAAACCACCATCAACAAGGTTAGCAACACCTGAAACAACATTTAAAACTGAACCAATAGCTGAATTAACTGCTCCTTTTGCAGATCCAATAAATCCCCCAACAAATTGATCAGCAAAACACATTGGAATATTAATTACTCTTTGAATTGCCTCACCAATAAATCCAGTAACTTGATTTACTAAAAATCCAATTAGACGTCTAATAGCACATTTTAATTCACTAGCTCCCTTTGCAGCTGCTTGTTCACCAAGTGGTTTATAATCTGATGGTATTAAGTCAAGTAATGTTTTAATTCCAAAATTAAAGGTATTAACAACTTTTTCAATAACTAAATTATATAATGATTTTAATGTAGATGATATTTGTTTTGATATTTTTTTTATAACATTTTGGATTTTTGCGTTTAATTTATTAATATCACCTGATAAAGAAGATGAAATATCATAAATTAATTTTCTTAATTGTTCAATTTCCTGAATACCATTCTGTAATTGAAATCTAATTTTTTCTAAAGGACTTTGAGTACTATTACCATCAGTATCAGTTGAAGGAGATGCAACAACCAGATTATTTGTACCAGTTGCTGCTTGAGCTTGAGACCCCTTATCTTTAACAGTATTACCAGTTGATTGATTAACTGCCTCATTTACTGTTGTCTCTGCTACTCCACCATCAGGATTATTTTGTGGTAACTCAGCGTTTGTTGGAACTACTTTTAATTGATTTTTTGCTATTCTAGATTGATCAGATGCAGAATATCCTAAAAATGGTTTAAATGGCGTATCTGGTACATTTTTCATTACCTCAGCATATTCATTATGACCAATACAACCCATTATAACTGGTTGTTGAGCATCATCACCATCAAGAAAAAATCCAAATACAAAATTACCTTGCGCTAATTGAGCATTTTCATAATATCCCCTGCCACCAGTACCTGCTGTAACAGGATACATCACACTTGCCCATGGTAGATCATCATCAGGCAAATCAGTCTTACTAGCAGTGTGGTATCCCATGATACGCACTTTATATCTTTCACCTACACCTGGTAGTTCACTAGCAGTATTAACTGGTGCAGGAGCAATATTGGCAATCCAACTTTCCTCACTCGCTATTTGACCCATCCACCAAATGAATCCGTCTCTTCCAACAAAATGTTTCTTTAAAAATGTTTGTTCCATCATCCGTATGAATCTCTAACTAATGCCAAACTTGTGAGTGTTTCTTCTGGTGTGATCTTATGGCACACATGTGCTACCATATATATGCCTGATGATTCATCATTCTTTTCTTTATTTGAACTTCCCTCAAGCTTAGGTACATCAACACTAACTACATCACCAGCTCTTATTGTAAAATCTCCAGGAATAGTGATCTGTGTTTGGATTGTAAACAATTGATTATATCTCATTATAGACTGCACTGTAGTATGTTGAGGATTAAAGTTTGGAACACTTGGTTGACTTTTCCATTCTCTCAATTGTTCTTCAGAAGATCTACCTTTAGGCATGGATCCAGTATCAAGAACCATATTCATTAGTCTTGATGGTGACTGAGTAAATTCTTTTGCTACTAAATCTCCACTAAATTGTGTTCCAGTCCTATTTGAACTTTGATTGGTAATATTATAATCTTGCACATTATAATTAAATGATATTGGATCAAAAAATAAAGATCTATTATTATAACATCCTAATGATAATTTTTCATGAAGGTCTATGTCACTATCAATTGAGTAAGTAAGAACTTTAGCATCATATCCTGTTTCTATATCTCCAGTGTTATTGAAAATATATCTTTTAGAGGAAGTCTGAGAAAGAAGTGTATCAACAGATTTAAATTTAAAAGAATCTTTAGTTTGAAAAAATAAAAATCCTGCTGTGCCACCAAGTGCTGTAGCATTTGGGATGGATTTAGATGCTAACCATGTACATGTATAAAATGGTTTTCTAGCATTCCCTATGAAATTATAATTAGATGAAGTATCATCAATTTCTAAATTCAATCTGGTTTGCAATACATTTGTTAATATGCTTTCTACATGTTCAGATATTTTGCCTTCATATCTTTTTGTTACTCTTGTTTGATCATTTGCAAAGTATTCAGATGATGAAAAATCTAAAAAGTATAGATCTTTTTGTGTTCCTGGTGTTGCATCTCTAACTCTGTTTACATAAAGTCCATTAGAAAAAGTTAATTCATTATCATATGAATCTTTCAAAGATATCTCTGCTCTTTCTCCTCCACGAATAGGAAGACCATCAATAGTTCCCCTACCTGATAGTGCTTGTTGACCATCAGTTTGAAAACCAGTTTCTACTATGGTTGCAGTTGCTGTAACAACATTTGATAATACACTTTCATAATATCTAAAATCCACCACACCACCAGACATGTCTATACTATTTCTAGCGCTAGAATTTGATGTTATTTGAAATCTATCAATTGAACCAGCTTGAACTGGTGAAGTTTGGTATGACATTATCCTTGCTTATAAAGAGATCCAAGTAATTGATCTCTATAATATCTATTTAATGCACTTGTGGGTATTATCATACTCTTACCTTTTGAAGGAATCATTTGTGGCATTTGATCTTGCATCTGAGATAAAGGAATAGCAACTGTTTGTTCTGCACCCTGTTCATAAGATGCTGTTCTCTGTAGAGATGGAGATGAAGAGGCAGTTGATGTTGATGATGGTGATTGTTTTGCCACAGTTGCTGTTGTTGTTTGAGATGATGATGAATTTGTTTCTAATGATGCAGAGGAGTCTTGATTTTGATCTTTTGCTATAGGAGCACCTTCATTACTATCTGTTGTTGTTTTACTTGAAGTTTGTTTATTTGAATCAACTTTTCCAGTTGATTGACCATAAGCTCTTTTTATTTCTTCTTTTGATTTGCCACCTTGTCCATAATAACTTGTATTTGTACCAACATTTCCTTTTGAGTCTGGTCCAATTAAATTAGGGAAAGAGGCAAACTCAGGTGCTAGCATATCAATAACTTTGTCACTCATTCCCTCCTTTGATAATAGTTCTGGTGTTACACCTCTCATTCTAGAAATCCTATTTAAAATCAATCTATCCTGCATCTCTGGAGTGAATAATTCATTGGGGGAGATACCCTGTTTGTTAATTTCTTCTTCTAAAACATATGACATAAACTGATATCTACCAGTTGCATTAGAATTATACCCACTCCCATAAACACTTTTTCCATTATGCATTTTAGACTTTTGCATTTTCAAAACCTCTGCAATAGTCATTTTACCAGCAGCAAGTTCTGGTATGACTTTTCCACCATAAAGTGTGCCATAACTTTTTGTTGTTCCCTCTGCAAAAGAAATAGCATCAAGCATTTTCTTCTGCTCTGATGTTCCAAATTTAGCACTACCTTTTGTAGAAGTTCCCACCAATGGAGACTGTGGTTGAACTGTCTGTGGTTGAGCAGTAGGTTGAGTTGCTTTTCCACCTGTCTCTTCTTTTTCTTGATTATTTCCTAAAGGAAAATTAACTTTTTTTCCAAAGAAATGAAGTCCCTCTTTCATATCAAATTTCTTTTTATAGTCTTCCCATGATAAGGAAGGATCTCTAATCAAGGGTCTTGCTGGTAAACCCAACATTTCAGCTATTGGATCTTGATTCTGTTCTGGATCAATTGTTGGATATAAAGTTTCTATTAATTTGTTAACTAACATTTCTCCAGCAATACTGCCAGCAACGCCTAATACGAATGCTACTGGGGAGGGTACTCCTCCTGTAAATGCTGAACCTATAGCAAATCCAGCTCCATAACCCAAAATTCCTCCTATAGTTGTAGCTATAGCATTAACAGGAGCTTCACCAAAACTATATTTAAGTATAGCCTCAACTATTCCAATGATTTTATCAATAGGTCCAGATATCTCTGCAAGACCAGAATTTTTTGCTCCTTTTAAAACAGTTATAAGAGTTTTTGATTGGTTTTCAACAGTTTCTTTAGCTGCGTTTCCAACTGTTTTTGCTGTTTTTGGATTTTTTACTATATCTATTAAAGATTTATAGGTTTTATTTTTTTCAAGTATTTCTAGAATTGGTTTTTTTATATTTTTTTCAGCAATTTCCGTAAATTTTCTTGGATCTAAATTTTTTAAAGTACTAACAAAAGATTCACCAACATTTTTTATGTTTCCAGAAAAATTATATATTTTAGATTTAGCACCATTAAGAAAATTAGATGTAAGTTTTCCAAAACCTTCTGCAGCAGATCTAGCAGTATCTACTAAACCAGATCCAAATTGCTTTGCCTTAGATCCAGCATCACTTAATCCCTGACCAATTCTACCAAAAAATCCTTTTGGTTTTGGTTTTACATTTGTTGCAGTTTGTCCACTTAATTCTCTAGCGACTATTTCAGCTCCTTCTTTAGTAGTTACTTTAAATGCTTCATCTGGCAATCTAGATTGCCTTACAGCAAACTCTAGCATTTCTGCTTTTATTTTTTTCTCAAGACCTGCTCCTTCTATACCTTCTTGAATTGCTCTATAAGTAATTAATTCTTGGAATCCCTTTCTTCTTATTTCTTTTACTACTGCTATTTGTGCTGCTTCCCTAGCTGCTTTTTCTGCTGCTGTTTCTAATCCTGTTTCTGCTGCTGTTTTTACTGCTTTTTCTGTTACTGTTTCTGCTGCTGTTTTTACTGCTTTTTCTGCTACTGTTTCTGCTGCTGTTTTTACTGCTTTTTCTGTTACTGTTTCTGCTGCTGTCTGACCTGCTTTTTTTGCTGCTTGCCTAGCTGCTCTCTTTGCTGCTTTTTCTGCTGCCTCCCTGCCTGCATTCTTTGCTGCTTTTTCTGCTGCTTTTTCTGCTGTCTCTTGACCAAGTTCAGTAGCTGCCTTAAACAATTTGTCAAATATATTCTTAGCAAAATCAAATATTCCATTAGCTAATTTTCTAAGTCCCTTTCCAATTATATTTTTTGTTCTTGAAAAAAGTTTTTTACCTGTTTTCTTTAAGAAATTTCTAAATGGTTTAGTTAATTTACCAAATGTTTTAGAAAATATACCAAATGGGTCAAATAAATTTTTAAGTAATTTGGGTAAAACCTTATAAATTCTAAAAAGATTTTTTGATAAATTAACAAAAAGTTTTTCAGATCCAGATAGAAGATTTAATAAACCTACTAATGCTCCTCCCAACAATATATTATTTAAAAAATCATCTAAATTGAATGCTTTTCCTACAGCACCAACTGCGCCAACAGCTCCAGTAAGAACTTTCTTACCTGATTCTAAAAATCTTTCTCTTCTCTTTTTTTTTGCTTCTTGAAGATCTTTACTATCTTCTCTTGCTCTTTTTTCATCAAATTTTAATCCTTCCTGTTGGACAAGATTTAATTCCTCAGTAATTTTTACCAGATTTGATACACTTTCAGTTAGTTTATCAAAACCAATTTTCTTTGGTGGTTCCTGTCCAGAACTTTTAACTATATCTGAACTTTTTATAGATTTTGAAGCAGTTAATGATGAACTTGGTTTTTTTATAAGTGCCCCACCTTTTGATTTATCACCATATGTTTCTGCTTTAGTTAAGGCATTATCATTTTTTTTCTTTTTTCCTTTTACAAAATTTTTCGCTTTTTCTTTTACTTTATCTTTTACAAAATCCTTTGCTTTATCTTTTGCAAAAGATTTTGCTTGTTGCTCCAAAGCTTTTTTTCCTACTTGACCACCTAAAAATTTTATTGCTGAACCTATAATTGCTGCTGACATTATCCTATTACATTATAGATTGATTTTACGACCATTAATTCAGTATTTGATGAATCAATTGCAGAAAATGCACTTATATTTTTTTGTTGTGCTGCTGATGAACTATTAGTTTTAGAACCAGACTTTTGTTCTCCTGCTGGTGGAATAAAAATAGTTTTTAAATTGGCAGACGATGGAGGACTAGGTGCTTGTGAAGTAGATTCTTTTGATTTTGGAAGTACTTGAGCAACAGATTTCATAGCAGGAGCACCTTCATTTGGTAAAGATTCTATCTCAGATCCAGTTCCAGGTTTAACTGTCCCACCCAAAACTTTAAGAGGATTTATTTTCTTTCCATCTTTATGAGTTTCAAGATGTAAATGTGTTTGAGCATAATTATCGCTTTTTGAACCTAAAGGAATCAATTTTCCAACTTTTTGACCCTTTCTTACTGGGGAACCCACTTTTAAAGATGGTTTCATATGGAGATATGTTGCTATCAATCCGTTACCATGATTGACAGATAAATTTGATGTATAACCAGATGTTAGATATGGATAGTTTGGACTATCTCCTACAACCTTACCATCTGCCATAGAAACAACAGGAATTTTAGGATCCTGACCATAAGGTGAATCTTCTGTTATGTCAATTCCATTGTGTCCACCATATTTTCTTGAATCACCATATTTTTGACCTGATTGTCCTTTATAAGATCCCTGTGGAACTGGTTGAACAACTCCACCACTACTAAATCCAGCAACTTTTCCAGTCTTAGGAATATTTGTTCCACCCCCCTCTTTATTCATAGAGAGTAAATTATTCTTGCCCCAGTAATTAACTGATGATTTACTCATTACAATTTCACCAGGTTGAGCAGCTATTAATTGAGTATCAGGACCCATTCCTGAAATAGTTTGTCCAGAATTACTAGAAATTGGACCACCACTATCAAACCTAAAGTTGTTTATATTTTGTGGTTTTGTAGATGATTCAGTATTTGATTTGTTGTACAAATTATTAAATACTGGTCCACCATTACTAAAACTTGATATCAAAGAAGATATATTAGAGTTGTCAGAGTTGTTAGAAGTATTAGAGTTGTTATTGACTACTGATCCACCATCACTAAAACTTGATATCAAAGAAGATATATTAGAGTTGTTAGAAGTATTAGAGTTGTTAGAAGTATTAGAGTTGTTATTGACTACTGATCCACCATTACTAAAACTTGATATCAAAGAAGATGTATTGGGATTATTAGAGTTGTTATTGACTACTGATCCACCATTACTAAAACTTGATATCAAAGAAGATGTATTGGGATTATTAGAGTTGTTATTGACTACTGATCCACCATTACTAAAACTTGATATCAAAGAAGATGTATTAGAAGTATTAGAGTTGTTATTGACTACTGATCCACCACCACTATATGAATTGATTACTGAGTCTCCACCATTAACTATTGATCCACCACCACTATATAAATTGACTACTGAGTCTCCACCATTAACTATTGATCCACCACCACTATATGATGTCATAGGAGTTCCATTCATAACAATTGGACTATAATTATAAATCTCTCCACCTTTATTATAACGTAATAAATTTACTGAAGTGTCTTTCTTAGAAGATTTAACTTCTCCACCATCTTTCATTCCTTTTACAGGAGTATCTTTTTTCTTAGAAGATTTAACTTCTCCACCACCTTTCATTCCTTTTACAGATGGAACTTTAGGTTTTGAATTTGTTCCTGATTCTTCTTTTGGTGGTTCAATCAATTTAATTTCAGGTATTTGAGGAATCTCAAAATCTGGTATTGGATCAAATCCCTGAATTGGATCAAAATTAAATAGAGCAAGAGCATCATTTATTCTGTCTATAACAAATCCACCTGCAGTATTAAGTCCATCTATCACACCTTGAATGGGATCTGAAAGAAAAGTAAATATATCCTTCAAAACTCCATTTAGTGGTGTGACTAAATTTTCATTAATTGTTTTTATAACAGGATTAATGAAAAATCCAACAGGATTTTCCAAAATATTCATCAATCCAACTATAGCGCCACCAAGAAGAATATTTTTAAGAAAATTCATCAACATATCAAAGAATCCACCAACAGGTTTTATCTTTGCAGCAATTTTTTTGAATCCACCACCTTTTTTTGCTTTATCTTCTAATTCTGCTTCTCTACCTTTTCTTTCTTCTTTTTGTTCACCAATATCAGCATCTCTTGATTCTTCCTTTTTTGCCTCATTTATTTTTTTTGTATTTCCAAGAATATTTTTAAGATTCTCTTCCATCTTAGCAAAACTTGGCGCTAAAACAGAAGTTAAAATATCATTTGTTTTTTCTTGATCACTTCTTATATCATTTAATAAATCATCAAGACCATCAGGTACTTGTTCATCTTTAGGTTCTTGAAGTATTGAAGGTGGTAATAATTTTTGAGGATTTATTTGTGTGGGTTTATTATCTTTTTCTTTTACTGCCTCTGCTTTTCTTTTAAAGGCATCTGCACCTATCTTTTTCTTCTTTGTTTTAAAAGTTCCAGTTTCATTTTTTATTTTTTTAAATTCATCAGTAAGACTCTCAATGTCCTCAGTGGACATACCAGTGTCTCTTAATCTTGCCTCAGTTATTTTCTCTCTGAGTAGAGTTTTATAATCATCTACAGTTATATCAACAGTGTCCTTTATACCTAAAAGCTCAAGATTTTTTGGATCAATTTCTTGACCCATTTGATCATCATTTACTTTTTGTTCAGTCTCTAGAGCAGTGGCAGTTGAATTACCTCCCTCCTCATTCCCTATAACATTCTCAGTAAAATCTTTCATTCCTTGATCATATTTTACTTCATCATAGTATCCTGCAAGTCCTAGGGATACATCAATGAAATCATTATCTTCACCAGAAATAATTTTTTGATCTATATCCTGCTGCTCATCCTCTGATAAATTCTCGTAGTAAAACTCTAATTTTTTGAGACGATCTTCTGTAAGATTGGAAAGCAAATCCTTTCCAGTTTCTTTCTCATTAATTTTTAGTAGTTTTACTACCTTACTATCCATTTCTTGCCTTTGCCTTTTGTTCCTCTTCGTCCAGATGTTGTTTAAGCATAGTCACATAAACATCCCTCTCCCAAGGAATTAGATTTTCAATCTCTGTCAAGCTATATTTATGGTACTGTATCAAGGCAAAATTCAATTTGTAATAACTTTCAAGATCCATATGGACCATGCCTATGCGAAAAAACTTGATAACCCCTCAAGAACAACTTTGTTTGATTTTTTAGTTTTTGGATTCTTTACAGTAATTTCATGAGATAATTTAGGCATAGTTTCAAAGAATTTTTCAACTTTTTTAAATTGTTGAGAATTCATTTGATCAAGAAATTCATTCATTTCTTCTTTGGAGAAATCAGATGCATCCCATGTTTCTTCTTCATTATATACTTTATCAATACAACCAGCAACTAAATCAAAAGTCTGCTCTGTTGTATTTTTTTGGTTAAAATCAAAATTATTTGAGATAAACTGACTTAAAGATGGGTATTTCATTTCCATCATCAAATTATCATCAAGTTTGATAAATTTATCATGACCATCAAATTCCTTTACCTCAATATCATCAAGATTAATTGTGATAGGAATTGATGTTTTACCATCATCAGGTGCAATAATATTTACTTCAACTTCTTCTCCAACTGATTTTCCTCTAATATTTAAGAAAAGAAATTCAATATCAAAAGTAGGAAGCACTTCAATATCAATCTGACTTTTGATGCAAGATTGAATTACAGTTTTAATCGCTGTTGAAATTTGATTCTGATCCTCACTCTCAAGAGCAAGAACTAAAAGTTTTTCTTCTTTTACAAGAAATGGTCTATAATTAACTTCTTCTTTGGTTGATGGTAAAATCAGAGAATAAGTGGGGGTGGCAATTGTTGGTAAAGGCATATTTTAAATTTCAGTGTGATTATTTATAGTGTTGGTCTAGAACTAGATACCTCAGTAATTATTTGACCATTTAGTAATCTTTGAATTCTAAAAAGACCATTTCCAATATTAACAACACCAACTATATCACCCCTACTTACATCACCAAGTGAGAATGAATTCACTGATTCTGTTGTATTGTGCCTCTCTCTAGTATATCTTATATAAGAGAATGAGACTGAAAATCTGGTAATATCACTAGTATTATATGAAAGAGGTATATTATTAATTGATATGGGAAATGCTCCTACAAAAGTATAGGTCATAGCCTTATCTCTTAAATCTTTTTCAAATTTTGTTACTGAAATATTAGTTTTATAATATTTTGGATAACTCATTCTATAAGTTGCTGCTTGGTTTTTATATTGTTCCTTTGTTCCTGTCCTACCTACACCAGAAATATAATCCATCCACCCATCAAAAAATTCAATAATTTTATATTCCTTATCAACATAAAATGTCATATCAATAGTTTCATCATATATTCTTCTATATGCCATCTTCTCAGTGACACCAACAAAATCACTAGTCCTATCATGAGTAGCAAATGTACTTCCAGGCAGTGTTGTTTCAGATGCTAGAAGTTCTAAATCTCTTCCATCAGTGGCATAACTTAAACCTGAATTGTTAAGAAAACGATTTACCTCATTGGGGGGATTTAGACTAACAGTATATACAGAGGTTTGAGACAGATTTAGTAATCTTGTCTTTAAACTTGAGGTAGATACTATATTTGGTCTGGTTGGCACAGTATAAATACGTTTGATTACTATTACTATGTAGACAATCTGTGGGAATATCTTACAAGAGTAAATATAAACCTAGCAATCCACAAAAGTACAAGGGTAATTCAAATAATATTATTTGTAGAAGTAACTGGGAAAGAACTTTTTGCAGATATTGTGATATAAATGAAAATGTTCTAAGTTGGGCAAGTGAAGAATTCAGTATACCTTATATTTCACCAATTGACAATAAGGTACATAGATATTACCCAGATTATCTAATTGAAGTGAAAGAAGGATCAAAGATTAAAAAATATATTATTGAAGTTAAACCAAAGAAACAAACAAAACCTCCAGCAAAAAGATCAAGGGTGACATCATCTTATATAACTGAATGTAAAACTTTTGAAGTGAATAAAGCAAAATGGAAATCTGCTAAAGAGTTTTGTCTTGATAATGGTCTTGAGTTTAAAATTATAACAGAGGAGGAACTCTATGGACCAAGAGGAGTACCTAGAAAACACAAATAATAGATTTGAATATATTACTGATGGCATTATAAATTTAGGTGATGCTGATGAGAGAATGACTGCTATTATTGAAACTGCCACTGATGTTGATGTAGTTCCTGATGTTGGTAAATATTATACTTTTATCTACGCTCCTAAAACACCAAGAATTAAATATGATCAAAATCCACTTATAGCATGTGTATCTATTGATAGATGGGGATTTAAAGGTTTGAATTATCACTGGGGAGAATTTAGAAACTATACATGGCAAGAAGTGATTGGAAATTTGCATGTAATTTATCCTATGGAATTAAATGATCTGAGATCTATTCCATATCAATATTTTAGAATAAATAACTAAACAAAGCACCTCTATAATGGGTAAATATAAAGATAGAGATACAAGTGGTTGGGCACAAACCTCAGCAGGTGCTGTAACTTATAACGCGACTTTTAGATTAAATAAAACAATAACATCAATTAGTGGTGCATCTTCATCTTCTAAGCAAGATGTTAAAGTAACTTTAAATACTAATACTGGAAATTATGATGTTTATGAAAAAAATGTATTAGGAGATACTTTAATATATCAATATAATGCATCAAATAACAAAACAGTAATCAAGAATGAATCATTTTTTGGTAGTTTTTTTGCTGGAGATTCTGGAAGAACATCTCAATTAAGAAATATAAATTTAGGTGCAAGAGAATCAAATCTAGCATTAATTGATAAAAATGCTACTACAGATGTACAGAGAAATAATTATATTAACATAACGAGTTACGAGGGATATAGACCTTTAGAAGATAATACATCCACAGCTGCTCCAGATAGAACAGAAGATGATCAAGAAAATGTTGCTCCAGCAAATTCAAATAACACAGGAGTAGAAGATCCAAATGATAGCACAAATGTTGATGATGCTGTAAGCACTGCTGAAAGATTAACGCTAGTACCAGAAACTGATTTTAGAGAACCAGTAGCAAATCGTGGATTAGTATTAAGATATCCAAAAGAAATACCAGATTTGGGATATGATTTTATTAGGATTACAGCATACAATTATGTTACGTCAGGTTTACCATCTTTATCAAATCAAAGAACTCAAAGTGCATCAAGAGTACTAACTGATCCTCTAGAAACAGTAATACTCCCAATGCAACCCAATCTCTCAACAAGTCAATCAGTTGACTGGGGTGGTGATAAACTTGATGCTTTAAAAGGTTCATTAGCGCAGGCTGCTGAAGGTGCAATAACAACTTTAAGTGAATTTGATGCTGCTGGATTAGCGAAAGTTGTCCAAGATGCTGCAGGTAATTTTAAGAAAGCTCTTGAGGATTCTGGAACAAAACAAGCATTAATTGCTTATTTTGCTGGTCAAGCAGCTGGTGCAAACATTCAAGGTAGAACCACTGGACAAGTTTTAAATCCAAATCTTGAACTTCTTTTTACTGGTCCAAGGATGAGGACATTTCAATTTAACTTTGTTTTCACTCCTAGAGATGAAGATGAGGCAATAACTGTAAGAAAAATTATAAAAACCTTTAAAAGAAATTTTTCACCACAAAGATCTACTAGTGGTTTATTTTTAAAAACACCAAGAGTTTTTCAAATTGAATATATATTTGATGATAGTGAAACTAGTAACCATCCTTTCTTGAATAAAATTAAACCTTGTGCAATGACATCTTTTAATGTTAATTACACACCTGATGGTTCATATTCAACCTTCCCAGATGGTTCAATGACTTCTTATGCTATAAGCATGTCATTTGGTGAACTGCAACCAATTTATGCTGATGAATATGATAATTCAGACGATATGGGATTTTAAAAAATGTCTAAACAGTATTTCGATTACCTTCCAGATTTTGCTTATGTAAGTCGTGAACCAGATTCAAAAATTTCAGATTACATTACTCTAAAAAATATTTTTAGAAGAATAAAACTAACTGATCAAGTTTTAAATGATATAACTAACTTCACAAAATATAAAATTATAGGAGATGAAAGACCTGATCAGGTTGCTTATAAACTTTATGGTGATTCAAATTTAGATTGGTTGGTGATGTTAGCAAATAATACACTAAATCAATTTGAAGAATGGCCAATGAGTCAAACTTCACAATATAATTACTTAATTAAAAAGTATGGAACAGAGGAAAACTTATCTTTACCTCATCATTATGAAACAGAACAAGTAAAAGATAATAATAATGGTGTTGTTATTGTTAAAAAAGGAATCACAGTTCCAAAAAATTACACTGTGCAGTTTCTTAGTGGAGGATCAATCATTACATTAAATCCAGTGACAACTATTTCCAATTATGAGTATGAGGAAAAAATACAAACAAATAGAAGAAACATCTATGTTCTTAAAGGTAAATTTGTTAGTCTGGCATTAGACTTAATTAAAAAGCAATTAATTAATTTAAAAGGATCTTCACAGTATCAGTCAGTTGATCTCTCTATTGCAGATAATATTAAACTATATCAATAAAATCCTAAAGGGGTCATTTTTTACCTGGATTTTTTTTGCTCCTTTTTTGGAATTAAAGTTCAATTTTGCTCACAAAAAAGGGAGGCATACACCTCCCTCTATGATTATTATATTCTAATCATACTTCATCCATCAGCGAGCTTTGCAAAGTAAGCCATAGGATCATCATCGTCATTAGAAGATGATTCTTCTTTAACAACTTTTGATGCTTGGAAAGAATCCTCAAGTTTTTTGAGAACTTCTTCTTCACTAACTGATTTTTGTTCTGTTGCTGCGTAATTGTCATATTGCGTCTCTTCCTCTACTGATTTGCGAATGGACTTATTGCCCAAAACATAATCAACTCTCTTCTTCAGTTCATCATAAGATTTGAACTGATCAGCAGCAGTAAAGGCAGTGAGAGAATATTCTTTTTTCCAGAGTGCTTCCATAGCATCATCATCTTCTAGAAGTGGTGAAACTGCTGCAAACTCAGAAGAATCATAGTTCCAGTAACCTGCAACCTTCTTCAACTTCAGTTTGAAATTAGCACCCTGCCAGAAGTCAAAAGGATTGATTGGAGTCTCATCCTCAAACTCAGGTTGCATTGCTTCCATAATCTTATCAAAGATCTTCTTACCAAACTTATAGAGGAATACACCTCCTTCATTATGTGGATTAGCAGGATCTTTGACAACATAAATGTTGGCATAGAAAGAAAGTTTACGCTTTTGCTTGCGCACAACATCTTTGTCTGATTCATTACCACTGTTCCATAGTTCCCTGTTCAATTCTCCAACAGGATCCTTTCCTCCCACAGTAGTTAAGGAGTTTTCAATATACCATCCACCAGGTCCTTGAAAGGCGTGAGAGAAGAGTTTTACCCAAGGAAGATCTTCTCCTTCTGGAGCAGGTAGGAAGCGAATTACTGCATACCCATTACCAGACTTATCCATTTCTGGTTTCCAAAGGCGTTCATCTGCACCTCCACCAGTATTGTTCATCTTCTCTACTTCTTTCACAAGTTTAGATGTGAGAGAACCAAGTGAAGATTGCTTTTTCAGGTCATTAAAAGACATGTATTCTCCGTATTAGTTGTATTTGGTCTGTGTCCCTTAGCTTGGTAGAGGATCAGGCAGCCTCATTCTAACCTATGTAGATGTGTTGTCAAGGGATAGTTTCATGTTTTTAATAATTGAACCCATGTTTGAAAACACATATCCCAAATCTACACCAGGAGGAAAACCCAGTTTTTTTGCTTGATCAATTATTTCTTCTTTCATTTTTTTAGCTTCTTCATCATCAGACAAACAAAGTCTAGTATAAAGAGTATGTTGTTTGTTTAATAACTTCTCCAAAGTATTAATGTGTTCTAATTTTTCTTCTCTTCCCATAGTGGGAAAATTAAAAACTGCTTTGTAAATATTATCTTGAAGTTCTGTAATTTCTTCTATTTCGTCTTTGACAAATTCTGATTCAAAGAAACTCATAGTCCTACTACCTGTTTAAGAATTTTTTTATAATGAAATACATTAATATCTAGGAAGGAAATATATTTATCAACTCTCATTGAGATAAATTCCCATACAGGATCATCCATCTTTTTATCAAAATCTTTTTTAAATCCAATAATTTTTTCTAAGATAATAAAAGATTCAATTGAAATACTATTTTGCAAAAGTTCTTTTATTATAATTGGATGTTTGCTTTCCTCAATTTTAAATACATCATCAAATTTTCTTTCAGAAAACAGTTTATCCATCTGTTCTCTAAACAAATAAGACATAGATTGTTTTCTTTTTTTCCAATCTACATAATTACCTTCACCATTCCTAACAATTTCACCAATCCAAAGTGATTGTGGATTATCACAAGAAATAAAATTAGATACAAAGAACTCAACTACTTCACCATCAGTTTTTTGTCTGCTCAATTTTTCAAAAAAGTATCTATCTCTTCTTTTATAAAAACTTTGAACAGTTGCACGAGACTTACCACCATATTTGTGATAATCATACTTTGGTTTAGTAAAATGGTTTTTCAATCCCAAATAGGATTTATACGCATCAAATGGTGTCACTTTAATCATCTAATTCTTCAAATTGAATAATACTATAGTGGGAGTTTAGCACGTGAGGTTCTCTTCAATAAATTGAGTTCCATTGCTTCAGCCTTCAATTTTTCTTTTAGTGGTTTAGTCACTAATTTAGGAACTGATTCTACATCAATACCATTTTCTTCACAAAAGAAGACAATAGCATCAATATATTTCATGTCCTTATTTTTAAGGACTGTTTTTTCGATTTCTTCTGTGAACTTCTTGGAAGAATAGAACTTCTTCTCAATTAATTCAGTTATAGTTGGTTCAGGCATTTTGCAGTTTAAATTCAACAAACTCGCTAATGTAATCTGAGAGCAAATTAATGTACTTTCTTTTGTCATACTCTTCATAAACTTTTACTTCACCATTTTCACATGACATGATGATGACAAATTTCTCTACCATTATACCAGTCATCTCATATAACATGCAAGCATATGCTGCACACTGTACGAAATGATGATCAACCCAATTTCTGGGTTTTGGTTTCTTGCTGGTCTTAAAATCAATTACAGCAAGTTCGCCATCATATTCAGCAATACAATCTACACTACCAGCAACACCCAATTGATAACTGAACAGAGATTGTTCAAGAGCATGGATATTATCAATTTTATTCAAAGTAGGTTTAGCCTGTTTAAATAACATCTCTGATAGAGGTTGAACACTTGGTAGTTCACTATTTTTTAGATAATACTCACTAAGAGTGTGCATATCTGTGCCTCTTGAAGTTGCCTGTTTGGTAACTTTATTGGCTTCATCATTACCAACCTTTGCTCTCCATGCTCTGAAGATTTCACGATTAATGTGACTAATAATTGATGTAATTGAAACTAACTTTTGTCCATCAGGAGCATCATAATATCTAACTCCTTGAATCATCTGTCTTTCAAGTTTTGGATAATCAATTTCAATATGGTTAAACATTAGAGTCCTAATTCAAGTTTAGCAGTGATGTATTCCTTAACAAATCCACTTCTGCAAATGTCTTCTGCTTGGAATTCAATTATATCAAAGGATGGCATGTTGCCTAAAATTCTCATGAAATCAATAATACCATTCTTTTCTGTTAGTTTTACTAAATCAGTTTGAGTAGCATCACCACAGAACATGATCTTTGAATTTTCACCAACTCTAGTGATAATAGAGTCTAGTTCATGAAAATTTAGGTTTTGAAATTCATCAACAATAAGGATAGCATTATCAAATGTTGTACCTCTGATGTATGATGTGCTCCAAAAACTAATAGTTCCTTGAGACTTCAAATTATTATACAACATTTCAAAAGAATTGTCATCAGGCATCTCAAACATGTATTTGACCATGTTTTTATATGGAATCTGATAAATGTCAGATTTATCTTCATGATCACCTGGTAGGAAACCAATCTCTCTGGTGGGTACAAGAGATCTAATGATATAAATCTTATGGTAAGGTGAATTTACATCTAAGACTTGTTGTAGGGCATTATACAATGTGATAAAGGTCTTTCCTGTGCCAGCACAACCATAGGCAACCATATTTTTATCATCTTTATATGAATCAAAAAATTTTTCTTGGTTTTCTGTCAGAGGTTCAATCTTTTTAATATACTCAAGATTGATAGGTTTTTTCCTTTTCATTTGTCTATTACTCATACCAAATGGAACTGGGTTGGTGCCAATACCTGACGATGATGAACTTTTTCTTTTAGCTGGCATATGTTATAAGAGATTAAGATTTATCCGTAGTAACGATTTTTACGAACTGTAGCACCTGGTTGTTTAGATGCTCTGTCTAGGACTTCATTCCACCCATTAGATTTAGCTTCTCCAGTCCATTTAAATTCTGTATCAATTCCTCCACAACCTTCTGACCAATCTTTATCCCAACCAGGATTTTCTTTTCTCCACTCATCATATGCTTTCATGGTCATACTAAGAGTTTTCTTTTCTTTAGTTTCCAAATTAATAACAGGGTATGTAGGCATATATGTTTTCCTTGTGTGTTAATATTTATTACCAGTTTAATGCTTGAGATATTGTAGGAAATTGTTCTTTGAAAATTGCTTTACATTCATTAGCAAGATCCATATGTTCCTTCTGTGTGCCATTAGCAGATCTCAGTTCAATATAATGAACCCATGATCGCACTGAACCGCTCATGTACATTCTTGTCGGAACTGCCAGTGGAAGCACCATACGAGCACATTCCTTTGCCACTCCTCTCTCCAACATCTGTTGATACAGTGCCATAGAAGAGTCAAATAGAGTCTGCATCTGTAACTCAAGGTTCTGACGTACAAATGGGTCAAGATCATCAGTAGAGTTCTGACGATTTTTAGTATCTTGACGTCTCAGTTCAGGCAAGGCAATAGTTTTACCAAGCAGAGATGAATCTGCATACCTTTGTGAAAATTCCTGGAATGTAAAAGACCTATGACGCAGAACTTGAGCTGCTATTGCTCTAGTTGTTTCCAACTCAATAGACAGGTATGCCTGCTCAAAGATACTCCAGTGTTTATGTTTGATACAGTACTTAATGAGACCTTCAAAGGAATCATTATCCTGATTAGAGGGATTACTTACTCTGGCACAGTAAGCAATTTGCTTTTCTGCATCAGGAGTTACTGAAATAAGTTTTGCTGTCATTGCTTCTCTGCTTTTCTTACTTTTTTGAGTTCTTTAAGTTCTGCTTTGATTGCTTGATAAGCATCTTCAGCACTTATCTTACCACCCATTTCCATGGCAGCAAAACATTCAACTCTTGTGCCAAAATGTTGAAGTGCTCTCTCAAATGTGTCTAGTTCTTCATACATTATTTAATCTGGATAACCATCATCATCATTGAATACTTCTTCATAATCTGAGATGGGAATATCATATTTAGTTCTAGTTGTATTGTATGCATTTGGGTCAGAATAAACTTCTGATTCCAACTGATCAACAAGAAGTTT
>Ga0209535_1000245_pt1 | contig 37104 bp, 28 predicted proteins | sample LinPmetageLP28_FD_184041 | JGI IMG/M metagenome (GOLD analysis project Ga0209535, IMG submission 184041) | Marine viral communities from the Pacific Ocean - LP-28 (SPAdes) (version 2) | ecosystem: Environmental > Aquatic > Marine > Oceanic | place: Pacific Ocean | collected 2009-08-22
CAGGTAGCTCTACTGCTGATAGGTTAGGAACTACTTATGCTAATTTTGTATTAGGACCAGTAAACGTTGTAGATAGTACTATGGTTCGTAAACGTGGATTAAAGTTTACAAATGATATGAAGCTAACTTTTGAATATGAACTTAAATCATTAAGTTATGTTAATCCTAAAATAGCAATGATTGATATTATAAGTAATATGTTAACCATGACTACTAATAATGCTCAATTTTTTGGAGGAGGGCATAGGTATTATGGAAGTAGTGGATTTGTTGCTAGCCAATTCGGAGACATTAGTATGTTAAGAGATGGTAATTTTTCTGGTTATATGGGAAGTGTAGTTAATGATGTAGAGACTGGTATGAAAGGGTTATTTGGAGATTCTAGTGGAAATTTTGATGCTAATAGTATAGTTGATGGTTTAAAGAAAGTTGGTAAAAATTTATTAGGTAATATGCTTGGTAACTTTTTAGGTAAGCAAGTAGGTGGTGCTACAGGTACATCTGCAACGAAGGCTTTTATTAGCGGAGAACCTACCGGTGACTGGCATTTAACTGTCGGTAATCCATTAAATCCAATTGTAATGATGGGTAATATGATTTGTGATAATGCTACTATGACATTAGGACAAGGTTTAGGTTATGATGATTTTCCTATGGAGGCTAAATTTGAAATTGATTTAAAGCACGGTAAGCCAAGAGATAAAGGAGATATAGAAAATATGTTTAATGCAGGCCAAGGTAGAATATATGCATCAGCTCAAGGTGTTGAAGATGTACTTAATTTAGCTGGTAAAGAAGTTTCAATGTATGGTGTTATACCAGATGTAGGAACAAGTAGTTTACAACCATCTACAAATCAACCATCAGCTGATTCATTTAATAATGAATTAATCTCTAATATTAAAAACAATAGTTCTGAAGTTTCATCTCTTAAGAATGGTAGTGCTAGTCAAGATCCAACAACAGGTGCATATGTTAGTAACTTAACACAAATGCTAATTGACTCATAAAAGAATAAATAAATATGAACATTAAATCTCTTACATTAAAAAATAAATTGTCTGATGAAAAAACAGGCCAACAATATTTTGATTTAACTGCACCTTCCTTTAAATATAAAAGAGAACTTGGTGTTAAGGCTTTACATTACGTTCAGCAAGACCAGATAGGCCGTATAGATAAAATTTCTCAGATGTATTATGGAACGGATGCTTATTTAGATGCAATATGTGTTGTTAATAATATCTTTAATCCTTTTACTATTCAAGAAGGTGATGTTTTGGCAATACCTAAATTAGAACAATTAGATTTAGTTTATAAGAGACCAAATCCAGCAGAACGACCAAGTGCTTCATTGGCTCAGTATGTTGATACTGGAAGACAGAGTGAAAAAGATCAATCACGAATCCAAAGATTAATACAAAAAGCTAAAACAAAAAAGAATGGAGTAAAGTCACCTATTCCACCAAATATGCTACAGCAAGGACAAGATGCTAAAGTATATGAAGGAGGTAAAATTAAATTAGGGGCAAATCTACCGACAAGAAATAGTACAAATACTGAATCATAAGATATGTCTGATAGTATAGTTGAAAGAAATATATTAACGGTTATAGAACCCGCTATAGAATTAGATCCAATGGAAATATTGGATGTTGAAAGTGGGTCAGAAAATTCTGATGATTCAACACTAAAAGAAAAACCTTCTAAATTTTCTCAGGTAGTACCAGATATTAGGGTAAATGGATATGATGTCCAAATGGATAGGTTAAATCTATTTTCTTTAAAGAATGATGCTTTTTATCCAATTATTAAAATACAATTTGCTGATGTTGATGGATTCTTTACTTCAAGATTTTATCCTAAGGATGGGGATTTAATACAAGTTAACATTAGATCACAAGGTGATGAAACTACGTTTAAACCAATAAGAATAGATTTTACTATAGTTGATTGTAAACCTGTTGGCGGCGGTGGCGGTGCAAGTGCAAGTGAATATTTAATAATGGGTAGAATGTTTGTCCCTAATCTTTTTACAGAAAATGTTGAATATGAAGAAGAAGTTACAAGCTGGGATGCACTATTAAATATAGCTGAAAGATTACAATTAGGGTATGCATCTAATGTTGAAGAGACTGCTGATACTATGACATGGACAAATCCTAATGATACTACAGAAACGTGGATACAAGACATTGTTGCAAATAGTTACTTAAGCGACGAAACATTTTTTACTTCTTATATTGATCCTTATTATTATTTAACAATGGTTGATGTAAATAGATTATTTAGTCAAGAAGGTGCAATTGAAGCTAGCCAAACATTTAGCCAAAATGCTGGAGATACTATAGGTGCTGAAGGATCAGAAGGACAAGAGGATGAATTTCCTAACTATTTAAGTAATATGATTCAGATGCAAGGTGGTGCAAGGTATGTATCTAAACATGAATTAGTAAACAAGAGTGGGGCTATTAGTAAAGCAAACGGTTATAAACGATACACTCAATATTGGGATCTTGAAGCAAAAGAATGGGTTAGTGAATTTGTAGATCCTTTAACAAACGATACACCAGGAATGATACCTGCTACAAAAGGTAGAATAGTAGGTGGAGAAGTGGAAGGCCCTAGAAATGATCAAGTTAAATACAAATATCTAGGTACACAAGGCGATAATGTTCATCCTGAATTTCAATATGCTACAGTTCAGAATTATCAAAATAACGCTGAGATTAATAAAATGGGAATGGTTATAGAATTAGATACAGTTAATCCTGCTTTAGTTAGATATAGTAGAATATATGTTCAAATTTTAGAATTTGCTAGCCCAATAAAGAATGCTTTATTAGCACCATCTAATGATGACATAGAAGGGGATGAAGCCCCTCAAACTAGAACAGGTGATCCGGATGAAAATGATCCTAATTCGGAAAATGGTATAGTTAATGAATATTTAACTGGCTTTTATGTTATATCTGGTGTTGAATGGATTTTAACTAAACCTGGTCCTGTTAGAATGAGATTAAAATTACAACGTCGAGAGTTTACTCCAACGACCTAATAAATATAAAAAATAAAACAATATGCCTTTAATAGATTTAGCAAACCCCGCAGGTAGTCAGGCATTGGCTCAATTAGCTGGACCATTCGGTTCCTATCTAGGAAGTGGGAGTTTTCCACAAAGTTATGAGTTTGCTAAAAAGTTTGTTGCTAACCCGACAACTGCATACGGCTCTGGAAGCAATGGGGTAACATCATTAGATGATCCTACTTATCTTGGATTTAGTTTAATGTTTGATATTTCATCTCCTTTATTTAATGGTGCTGTTGTTGCAAATACTGGTATTACACCACCTGAACAAAGCCCAAAGCCAACAGCTAACGGTGATGTTGCCGTTTCAGGTTTAGGAGGAACATCATCTACACCACCATCTGGAGATGGTAGTTATCCATCAACACCGTCAGCAGTTGCTTATTTAGCAAAAATTGGAGAAACAAACAGAGTAGAATACTTAAAAGCATTTATTCAAGGTATTCAAGAAATTAATAAAACTAGGCCATATTATTTTCAAACTATACAAGGATTATTAGAGGCTTGGCAAAAATCTACAACGTTTAGTACCGATCCTTATACTGGTACAACTGGTGAAGAAGGAATTACTATAGGTTGTTTAGAGGCAATAGATTTAAAACTTACAGCATTATTTAGTTTATATAAAATGGCTGTATATGATACAAGATACAAAAGATTTATTGTGCCACAAAACTTATTAAGATTTGATGTGTATGTTTATGTACAAGAAATTAGGAAATTTAAAACAGTAAGAAATTGGTTAGGCGCACTAAACCCATCAAAGGATTCGGATGATACCAAAAAACTTGTAAATGAAAACACATCTCAGGTTGGTTTTAAATTTACTGAATGTATGTGGGATCCTGGTGCAAGCGGAAATGTTTTTGAGGGTGTAACTAATAATGGCGGAGATATAGCTACTACACAAATTAAATGGAATTATGGTTTAATGGAAAATGTTTCTCAATTTTCTGGCTATAATAGTAAATTAGATGCAAGTAAAATTCCATCTAATACAGACCCATCATTTAAAGATAAGCTTAAACAGTTTGGAAAAGATCAACTAGCTAATGCAGCTGAAGGTGCAATTAATGCAGTTGGTAGAACTGTGTCAAGTGCAATACAAGGTCTTACTTTAGGAAATGTATTTGGTTTAAGGAATGAACTACTTGGGGCCATTTCAAATCCACAAGGATTAATTAACGCAGCAGTAGGTGCTGCTATACAAGGTGGAGAATTACCTACATTTGGTAATGAGTCTGCTGTAAGAAATATCGGTGATAGTCCACTAGGCGCACCCAATCCACCAAATAATACATTAAGTGGTTCTGATCAAGTATTTGATCCATCTGCTAATACATTAGGAGGTTTAACTTCTCTTAATGCGTTTGGCCCATCAGGACCTCCTCCTAATTCTACTATAACTGACGAAAATATATTTGACTAATGGGAAAGGTTAATCCAAAAAATTTTAATTCTGATGATTTAAGATCTACACAGTGGGTTGGTATTGTTGAAGATACTAATGATGATATCTTTGAAGGAAGATGTAAGATAAGAGTATATGGTAAAATGGATGATCGCGTAGATCCTGAAGATCCTGAAAGTGCATATAAGATTCCAACTGCTGCGTTACCGTGGTCAAGACCTCATCAATTAATGTATGGTGGAAGTAATACAGGAAGTGGTAAATTTGAAATTCCTAAATTAGGTTCTGTTGTAAGACTTACTTTTGATAATGGAAATTTTTATCAGCCTGTTTATCATGAAAACATTTATCCTTCAGATGAAACTAAAACTGAAGTAGAACCTTCATACCAAAATTCTCATGTATTAATTTATGATACTGCATTTGGTTTAACTGGGGAATTACAAGATGGTGTATCTGAGGTAACAAATGAAAGAGAAGGTGAACATATTAAAGTTTTCTTTACAGAAGAAAAAGGACTGATGATGGATTATACCACAACAGAAGGCCCAACTACAGTAAATATAAAACCTGATAATTCAGTTGAAATAATAAATGCTAACGGTGATACTATTGTAATGCTTAATGATGGAAATTTAACTTTTACACATTCTGCTCAAGTTACAATTAACAGTGGGGCAAATACAGAGATTAATTGCGAAGATGCAATAATTAATTGTAAAAATACTATTATTAATCATTCATCATCTATTGAACTAGGGCAAGGTGCAAGTGAACCATTAGTATTAGGAAATAAATTTTTGTCTCTATTTAATAGTCATACTCATATTGGAGATAGAGGTTCGCCGACAAGCCCACCTATGAAACCAATGACACCTGCTGAATTAAGCCAGAAACAAGTAAAAACTCTTTAAATATATAAATTATAAATTTTTAAATTATGCCATTAGTACCATCAGTTTTAAATATAGCTTTACGGAACGCATTTATTGCAGGTGAAACTGCAATGGAATTAGAAGCTAAAAAGAATATAGGTCCCGCTAAACAAATAGTATCTAATGCAGATATTAAACAAGCAGGTGGGGTTGCTTTTGCTGCAGTTGCAGCTCCAGCTATAGATGCTTATATAAAATCAGGTTTAGTAACCACAGCGGTAGCTACATTAGTTACTCCAGGATTTGTTGGAGCAGGTACAGGAACAGGAGCAATTACATGATGAAACAATCTACTAACTTATAAGTATAACTAATATTAGATGTACAAAATATATAATCTATAATAACCACTCTTAAAAATAAAAAAATGACCGAGCAAGAAATCACCATTCAATTAAGTGATGATCCATTTGATACAAAGAAAATAAAAGTTCAAGTTCCAGAAGGTACAAAATTAATGGCAAATGAAGCATATGCTGCTGATGCACTTTCTATGTATAATCTTCATGATTCCACTTTACAAAAAACTCAATTAATAGAAGACAATATAGCTTACACTACAAGAGGTGAAGTTTCTTTTATATCTAAAGATAGAGAAAGGGCTCTTATTGATATTCAGTCTAAATATACAGCATACTGTACTTTATCAAAAGAACCAGATTATATTGTTGAACAATTAGAGGTTGGTATGGAAATTGATATTAAGATAAAAACTAATCCAAAAACAGGTGATGTTATAGCTTCTATTTCAGATGCTATAAAAGAAGTTAAGCTAAGAGAAATAAAGGAAGCAATTGGAAATGCTACAATAGGCTTTACTGCTAAAGTCAAAGAATTAATTCATGGTGGTTATTGGGTAGATGTTGCAGGAATTAAATGCTTTATGCCAGGTTCATTAGGAGGGTTAAATAAATTACATGATTTTACTGCTATTGTTGGTAAAGAAATAATTGTTATGCCAATAACATTCTCTAGGGAAAAGGATACCGTAGTGGTATCACATAGGGAATATTTAAGGACTATGATTCCTTCAACTATTGAAAAATTAAATGAGACTATTAAAGAACCTAGAATTGGTTTTGTTACGGGTACTACTAAGTTTGGTGTATTTGCTGAATTTGATGAATGCTTAACAGGATTAATTCCTAAGGCTGAATTAAGCGAGGAATTTCAAAAAGCATTAGATGATAGAAGTATTAAACCTGGAGATGAAATAACATTCTGGGCTAAAGAAGTTATATCAGACAGAAAAATCATATTAAGCCAATTAGGACCTAAAATTGATTTATGGGATGGTGTTGATAATAAATATAAACCTATGATGATAACTGAAGGTAAGGTAACTAAAATAACTTCATACGGTGCATTTGTTGAATTAGAGAAAGGTATCAGTGGTTTAATTCATAAGTCTAAATTAAAGGGAGCTGATTTATCTAAAGGTGATTTTATAAATGTAAAAATTGGTAGTGTGAATGTTAGTGATCGTAAGATTACCATGAACATAGCATAACCTATTCCTGGTTTGAATATATAAACAAATCAGGAACTACATGTATACTAACGAACAATTAAATGCTATATACGCATCCAAGATTGGATTAGAATTTGAATTCTTTGCTAACGAAGGGATAGATGATGTTAAAAGAAGTCTTTCTAATACCTTAAATAAAAGAATACAAATAGAAGAAAAGGCTCATAGTGACTTTACCCCTTCTGATGAAGTATTTAAATTAGAGCCAGATAATTCAGGTGGAACTGGGATGATTGAATTAGTCACAGGGCCAATGCCGTTTGTTGAATCAAAACTTATTATTGCAAAAACATTAAAATGGATTCGTGAAAATGGATCTACTAATGAACGATGCTCTATTCATATTAATATAGCATTCGATGGAAAGAAATTAGGAACCCCTACAAATATTTCTTCATTAGATATTGGAAAGTTTGTATTAAATTTTAATGAGAATAAAATTTATGAAGCATTTCCTAACAGAAAAGATTCTGTTTATGCTAAGTCAATAAAATTTATTGTTCCTTTAAGTGGAATGACTCAACCTTCCCCAGAAAAAATCTTATGGAAAAATTACATGTTTGTATCTGAAAAGTATTATGGTGTAAACTTTTCCAAGTTACCTAAAAATTATATTGAATTTAGATATCTTGGCGGAAAAGATTATGAAAAGAAGTATAATACTATAATGGATTTAACTGAACATTTTGTTGTATCATTATATGAAACTTTAATGTATCCTCAATATACCAATAATGACCTTAAACAATTAGATGCTGTTTTAGAAAAGCATAGTGGTATAGTGGAATCATATAAAGATTACCAAGCGTTTAAGAAAAGATTCCCAAGGATAAAATTAATGGTTGACCTACAAACGTATGATCAAATTGTAGAAACTTTTTATCCTAAAATGAGGGAGGAGATTTTTAAACTTTTAACTTTAGCAGGACTAAAAGAAGGTTTAATTAATTATGATGCTGATACTGGAAAAATGCAATTGAAAAATGCTGAATTAATGCAATGCTTTGAAATAAAAGGAATTGATATTGTAGATTGTAAAATCCAAGGTAATATTTTAAATTGTGATATCTTTAGTTCAGAACTTATAAATTCATCTTTATTTGAGAGTAACTTGTTTGGTGCAACTGATGCTGCTGATTGTAAGATAGAAGATTCTTATGTAAGTAAAAATGTAATGTGTAAAGATTCTTATGTCTTTGGGCCTAAAGGAGTATTTAGTGGCGAAATGGAAGGTGGTATTTTTAGAAAAGGTAGAGCTACTAAATTAGCAAAGTTTGAAAATACCGAAATAATTGAAATAGAAAAAATATAAAATAAGATGGCTAATAAGAATACTTATTGTAATGATCCTGATGAAGCTGCATGCTTAGATGCATTAATAAAATTAATTAATGATGATCTTACTATTGCATGCCAAATACCGTTTACTGTTCCTAAGAAAGAATTAAACAATATTATACAAAGAGCAAAAAAATATTTTTATAAAATATATGAAGATAGTGTAGAACAAATGTATATTGCTTTACCTGCTGGTGCATTAAAGAAAAGTACTTTTAATCAAGGAGTGCCACATGGAACTGGCCAGGCTAACGAAACTATAACTAATAAAAATCAAATTTCTAATCCTCGAGGTATTGTTCAAATGCCATCTAGGGTTTATTCAGTGAATGATGTATTTGAGATAGGTGGATTCAGTGGTGAAGATGGTGGATTTGGTCAAATGAGCTTTAATGCAGATGATGTAGATTTTTCAATTGACAAGTTTATATATGACGATGTTTACGGTGCAGGTATAGGCAGTGAAAATTTAATGTACTATGTTGTTAATTCATTATTCATGGATAATGCAAGACAGGTTTTATTACCACAAATATCATATACTTTTAATAGGCTAACTAAAAAGTTTAGATTCCAAGGCGAGCTTCCTAAGAATGCAGTTATATTTGAAATATTTTCAACTATTAGTGATTGTGCATTATTTGAAGATGAAGCATTTCAAAGATATGTTATTGGAATGGCTAAAATACAACTATCCAGAATTTTAGGAACCTTCTCATTTACTCTTCCAGGTAACATTACAATTAATTATGATATGATTTCATCTGAAGGCCGAGAAGAGGTTGATAGGGTAGTAGAAGAAATAAAAGGGGATGAAGGTGTTGATTACTTTTTCACGGGGTAATTTATAATCTGAAAGCTATTAAATTAAAAGAGAATATATAATAAAAAATTAGTGTTCTTAAATGATTAGAGATATTTATAGTAGAGATGTAGAGGCTCCTAAATATAATGATGCTACACTGGAAGTTAGTGATTCTCTATCTCAATTAATTATTAAGATAGAAAATTGTTTATTTACTAGAAAAGGAGAAGTTTTAGGTGCTCCTAGTATAGGTTGTAATTTAGATGAATTAATATTTTCTTTAGTATTAAACGAAAACACTATACAAAATAATATTAACAGCCAAATCACTGCATACTGTTTACCAGATTTTGCAGGGTTTGATGTAAATACAAAAGTAAGTTTCTTTTCTACACTTGAAAGAGATGGTGCATTGGTTGATATTTTTGTAAATGAACAAAGAGTTATAGGTGCTCTTTTTTAAAATAATAAAGTAAATGTCATTTTTTAGTAAAACAAGATTAAAGGCTACTGAGTTGTTTGAAGATTCTTTTGAGTATCTTCAGCGTACTTATGATCAGGCTGTAGAAACATTTACACCTGCCTCACCATTTGGACAAATTTTGACAGTAGTTTCCAATTTAGGTGAAATGATTTTCTTTTACATAGAGGCTGTTGCAACAGAAATGAATATTTCTCGGGCAAGAAATATTGAATCTATATATGGTTTATCTAGATTGACTGGGCATGATCCTACGCGAGGTATATCTGCAAGAGGTATAATTGGATTACGATTAAACACAAGTGCATCTACACTGCTTAAAGGTGATTATGTACAAATTATGAATGGTGCTACATTTGAGATAGGGCAAAATGGATTAAAATATTTTTTAAGATTCAATAGTGATTTTATTAGATTAGATAAAACTACAAAAACCTTTGTTAATGTTGAAGTTATCCAAGGTGAAAAAGATGAGCAGAGTTTTACAGGATCTGGTAATCCTTTACAAAGTTATAACCTTTCTACCAAAGAACCTACAGATCAGCACTTAGTTGAAGTTTTTGTTGACGGAGAAAAATGGAAGATTGAAAATTCCTTATATGATATGAATAACGGAGAGAAATCTGTTATGGTAAAAACTAGTGTAAATGGCGGATTGAGTTTATTTTTTGGAAATAATCAATTTGGCCAACCGCCTGCATTAGGTTCTCGTATTAGATGCACTTACGTAAAGACTAGAGGTGTTGCTGGTAATATAGGAGGAAAGCAGTTAGATATAAAATTTATAGATCCAGGTACAGACACATCAGGCGAGCAGGTAGATTTAAATGAGATTCTTGCAATGAATATTACAAGAAATCCTATGTTTGGATCTGATTCCGAAGATCCTCAATTTACTAGATTAATTGCGCCTTATCAAAGTAATTCATTTGTATTAGCAAATCCTAACAATTATATTTACTATTTAAGTAAGTATGACTTTTGGTCTTTCATAGATGCTTATAATACTAAAAATGATGAATACTTAGATGATGATAACATTATTTACCTTTTCTTAATACCAGATGTAAAGAAAAAATTAACAAGTGATTTAGATTACTTTAGTGTACCTGAGGTAGAATTTACTATGTCTGCGCAGGAAAAGGAAATGACTTATGAAATATTAAACAAGAGCGGTAGGCAAGTTGTAACCGCTGAAACTAGAATTGTAGATCCAATCATTAGAAAGTATGCACTTAACATTGTAATAAGATGGTTTGATAATTATGATAAGGATGGTATAAGAATTGAAATAAGAAAAAATTTAGATGAATATTTCTTAAATGTAAACAGAAGAGATAGAATTCCAAGATCTGATATTATTTCAATTATTGAAAACGTAGAAGGTATTGATTCTGTAAATGTATTTTTTATATCTGAAAGAAATGAAACCGCAATAAGAGATGGTTTTTATTTTATACCTGTTTATGGAACAGATCCTGTGACAGACCAAAAGGTATTAATAGAAAATAAAAAAATTGTATTAAAGAAAGGCGAGGATCCACAATTAGGATTAGATAGTTTTGGTGATGTTATAATTGAAAATGATGATTTAGCAATTATTCGTGGTGGGTGGAAAGATAGAAATGGTACATACTATGAACCAATTCCAGAAGCTAATAAAATCAGTTCTCTTAATGTATTCTATAAAGAAGCTATTGTAGATAATCTTTATAATAAAATACAACAAGAAAAATATAACCAAACTAAAAGAAACAGAGGAACTACAATTGCAACGGGAGCTAACTCTGCAGGATTAAATACAGGTAGGTTAGAAAGTAAAGCACCACTTAAAACATTAAAAGGAGAATAAGATGGCAACAGTTAAAAATAATAGAACAGGATTCCCTAGTTTATATAGGGCTACATATGAAGAAGGTTGGGAATTGAAAAATACTGGGTATGATTATTCAAAAACATTGTTAAACAAAACCTTATCCAATTATATGTTTAGAAATAGACATCTTAAAACATTCTTAGAAGATTACCTAAACCCTATTATGGTATTTTATGTTAATAAAGTTAAATATTTAAGGATTTATTATAATTTTGCAGTTCCTAAGTGGTATCAAAAAATAAACTAAAGGATAGTGGTTAACAATTGGAAACATTTATATTTCTTTGATAAACATGGGAAGAATTACAATATGGATTATGACAGTACTACTGACAAGTGGACTGGTGACATTTTTCTTCCACAGGTTTCAATAGATTTATTTGAAGTAGGTCAGTTATTCATTTTACAAAAAATGAAAGACAAGACTAGTAATACTTTTATGTTTGGTTACCCACATGGTTTAGCCGAGCAATCAACTGGAGATAATTGTGACTGGGTGGTAAATTGGGAAACTACACAGCCTAATGAAATATTTCTTTTTCAATTTAATGAAGACTTTAATACTGGTACACAATCTGCGTTAGTTCAAGAACCTGATGGGCCTCCTTTGATAAAGGTAGATGATTTAATTGCACCATTAGGCTATGATGAAAATCAAACAATAGATCCTGATGGTTTTATTGTTACTAATAAAATTAGGTCAGAAGCTTTACAAATAAATATTACATTTTCCTCACCTTTTGAAAATACTTATAAGAGAAAATTAATTATTACTGATGAATGCACCAATACTGTTGTGGCAGAATTTACTGTTTACGCAGAGAGCATTGAAGAGGATGAGAGATTAAGAGTTATGACTCAAAATATGGGGTATAGCGTTATTGCTTCTGATAGTGATGTCTTTAGAGATACTAATTTAAAGGAAGCATTACCTGATTACGTAGAAATTAATCTTAAGCGTAAAGAAATTATGATGGAGGGTAATAACATATACCCTTTTATAGGCTCCTACAAAGGTTTAATAAATGCTATAAAGTTTTTTGGTTATGATAATTTAAAATTAAAAGAATTTTGGAAAAATGTAAATGCCAATTCGCCACAGTTTGGAAAGTATATTCAAAGTAATACTGTTGATTTATTTTCGCCTACTGTTCAATTTGATGACAAAAAAATAACATTACCAAATAAAAACTTTAGGAAGACCAGTATGTTTAGTCTTATTTATAGAATTAATAGGATTGTACCAAATAAATTTACTGATGAAGATTTGCCAATAACTGAAGAATTACAGGATTTTACTATTGAAGAAATTTTAATTAAATTATTTGGGTTAAAAAGAAAATTAGAAAATGAATATCTTCCACTTAATGCTCACATTAAAGGAATTACAGCAGAGGCTGATTTCTTCGGCTTATTGGAGGTAACTAATACAATAAGTAGAAATGATACTAATACAATTAAAGCAGGCATTAATACCGATTTTAAAGTAGCCCCTAGTAATTGTACCTATATAGAAGATCTTAGACAATTTGATAAATTTTGTTTGGAAAAAGCTGCTGTTGTTGGTGATGCTATTGTTGCATACTGTAATGCTTATGTTGCACCTTTAACAGCAGGAACAACTGCAGTTGGGCAAAATATGATTGTAGGTCCATATACTCCAGGTGAAATTTTACCTCCGGCACCAATTGGGCCAGACGTAAACAGTGTACTAGGTGCTTTACAAAATGGTGGCAATGTTTCTGTTCAAGACGTGGCTGGCGTATATGCAGCTTACTTTTCTAGATATGCACCTAATTTAACTAAAAACCAATCATTATATAAACCAGGATATTCTTCTCAGTATTTACCTGATCAACCCGGGATTAAGGTAGGGGCTTTGGTAACATTAACAAATGATAGTTTTAATAATATAACATGGAATAATATTGATAGTACATGGGACCAAGTAACAAATGCTAATGATTTCTTTACTTTTGATTTTAATGTACAAGGCTGCTTAGATTTAGGAGATGTTTATAAATTAAGCGATCCTGCTACAAACACTAGCGTAAGCCATACTGTTGTTAACGGAGATACTTTACAAACAGTAACTACATCTTTATTTAATCAAGTAGTTGCATTAAAAAATTTACAAACGGATCCTTGGTTGTGGTTTGATTGGTTTCAGGTTACAAATGATATAGGACCATGCATTAGGTGTTATGGTAATGATGTTAATAGATTTGTACCTAGTGTAACTTTAGCCAATGCTGCAAGCGGTGGGCAATTTACAGAAATACAATTACCTGGAGAAACTTTATTTACCTGGGATGGTATAGAGTCTGGTAATTTTACAGAAATAGAATGGACTATTTATAAAGATGCGTCTGACATTTCCCCAGCTTATTATTTTAATGTAAGAGGATCGGTTGGTAAATATGGAACTTTACCTATAACTTTACCTTATGTTGGAAATTATAATGTTGAAATGAAATTATTTGATTTATATAATAATATTTCATCAAGCGTTAAAAATAGTGCTATTTGTGTTGAAGGTAGAGAAGTAGAATATTCAGGTTGGTATCAATCACAAAAGAAATTTTATACTTGGAGTAGTGAAGGAATTTATACCTGGAAGAATTATGGATCTTTATGGGATGTTCCAATAAGCCCTACTACTACATGGGATGAAGAAACCCCAAGTTTATATGAATCTCTTGACAGAGTTAATGCTATTTTAAACACCTTCGGTATCGGAACATCAACTGACTTTCAGTTATTAAATTATCAAAGCAACGGAAAGGCTAGTTTTAGTGGACCGTATCAGTGGCAAAATTTAAATACTAAATCTTGTGATTGGGATAATACATATCATTTGTGGTGGGATATGACAGCTACAACAGGAGATACTCCTGCATTTTTTCAGTTTAGTGAAATAGCACCTAATACTTATTTAAAAATAATTGATGAAAAAAACCAAGAAGGTATCGAATATTTTGACAATACAGTTTTAACATTGGAAGATGCTGCTGATCAATTAAATGTTAGCACAAATTCTATTATTAATAAATACATATATAACCTTGTTTTAGATTCATCAAATAATCAAATGTTTATACAAGCAGTATCCAGATATTATGGTAAATTTGGTGATTTTAAATCTGTAGATTTTGTAGATGTAGATGGGCAAAGGATTTGCGCAAATGCTACTGGATCTCAAGGTTGTGCAAGTAGAATCTATAAATTAAGTCAAAGTATAACTAGTAATCCTACATGGGGAACTGCTAAGTTTATTAATGACGGTAAAGTATTACCACCGATGACATGGGCAATGTTTGTCTATGATAAATGTAGAATAGCAGGTAAAGAAGCGCCTAGATGGACTATCTCTAATACTACTAACTCATCAGTGGCGGATATATATTTTGAAAGCAAGTATCTAACATATCTTTTTAAAGACCCAGGAAAGTATATGATAACATTAGAACTTACGGATACGAATGGGAATAAATATAAAAAAGGTAGAAATATCTTAAATATAAAACAAACAAAATAAAATGGCAATCAGCGTAACAGAAATTTTAGGAACCGATTCTTTATCAGGATCAAGGTTAGTAATTAACGATAACTTTAATGTTCTTGCTAGTGAAATTAATGCAATGGAGGTATATTTTGCACCAGCTGCAGGTACTATCACTAATTTAAATAATGTATCTACAGAAGCATTGAGAGTAGGTTTAAGCACTATTCTTTTGGATATTAATTCTAGTACTTTTGATATCTTAACAAATGTTAAGATGACTGGAAATTTAAACATGACAGGTGGCGGCGTATTCAAAAATGATACAAACCCAACATCTCTTAATGATACTACTGCTGGGTCAGGAATGGCTATCAGCGTTGGAACTAGTACTGCAATACCTGCTTATACTATAAATAGGTGTGGTAATACAGATATTACTTCTAATTTAAATTTACAATTATTTAATGGAAGTATTGGGCAAGAAATTTTCTTCATGTGTAGTGAAGGGAGTGGTAATGTAGTAATTACTCCTTATAATAATAACATAGTAACAACTGGAACTAATAATACAATAACATTAAATAAAGTAGGACAGAGTGTACATCTTTTAGCAATTGACAATGGATCAGGTTTACCTATTTGGTTTATTGTTGGAGGAAACGGATATACAATAGCATAACAATTAAAGAAATAAAATATTCATGGCAACAACGCCCTTAATTAGAACACCGCAAGCAGACGGAGGAACATTTTACACGTTTTCTTCATCTGCTAAAGACTTATCTAGAACTCTAAATAATGATGAGTTAAAATTAGTCTTTTCTAAGTTTGTGCTTCTTAATCTACCAGATATGGATAGATTAGATCCCACAACATTTAGCCAATACCAAAATTATATGCAATTTGATACTATTGATGGATCAATTTGGAATGGTGGATTAAAAGGTGATCCTAATGTTAACTTTACTGAAAGTCTTCAAAATTACGCGCTGAACTTAGAAGAACTTATTATTAGTGATGTTAATTATGATAATACTACAAACTTATCTGTAAGTGAAAGAGTATTTTTTAAATGGTTAAAGGAAACTGGTGCTATGCGATTTCGAGAAGCTACTGTATTAGAAAAAGCCAGTAGTATAACAACACCTAGATTTGTTGAAGAAGATGAAGTAACTAGTGGAACAAGACAGTATAGAAGGGTTGTTAGATATATTGGTGAAATAGATATTGTTAACAATGTTGATAAAGCAGGAGAGGCTTATACAGAATTATACATTAATGTGCCCACTGAGGTTGGTAGAACACCTACAATACTCTTTGATTCTATATCTGATACGAATTACCAACCGTCTTTAAAAATACAGGGAAAAGATGAGTATATCATGGGGAGGAACAGTGCAACTGTTCATCCGCAAGGATTAGATATATTTGCTTATTATGATTATGATCAACAGTTACAAGGAGCCGGCCCTGCGGGTTATACTGATCCTGATGCTGATTGGATGGGATTAGGTCCTGCTACAAATGTTAATGCAGCTGATGCTTATTTTACAGAACCTACTACATTTACTAGCGCATTAAATGCTGACATTAGAAAATATCCTGCTGATTACAATAATCCATCAGGTTATTCAGGATCTGCATATGTAAGAAGCCAATTAGATGGCATTAGTGTAGATTTTAATCCTAATGATTACCAACAAATTGTACAAGATGGTACAATAAGTACTATACCTCAATTTAATGGAACTGATTTAGCAGAATCCTTTGAATTTAATTCAGTCTTAGTTTATTATGATATGGTAGACTTAAGCGATTCTTCTAAAACAAAAACTAACTTATATGGTATTTTAATCTTAGATAATATAACACCTACAACTGACGGTGGTTATATTCAAAGATACCCAAAATATAAACCTAATCTTGTAACTGGCCAAAACGGTAATAGTTATGGATTTAAAATTAATTTAAGATTTGATGCTTCACCTGGAACTGCAGGTATTGATACAATAGTGAATGATTATAATACTTTTTCTATGGGATTATTTTCAGATGCATCTGCACAGCTACAAGCATCTGCTCAAATATTCCAAACTCAACAACTAGAATTAACAGATATACAAACTAGATTAAATTCAGTAGAAAATTCTTTAAATTCAGTTAGCACATCAGCATTTTTACAATCACAAATTAATAATTTACAAACACAAATTGATAACGCATCGTTAGCTTTTGCAAGTAGTACTACATTATTAGATTTAATTGCTAAGAATTCTGATGAAATCCAAGCATTGGCTAATGGTGAGGTTGCTACTACATTACAATATAATACAGATGTTGTTAGACAAGGAAGTGGAATAACAGTTAATACTAATACACCTAATCAGATTCAAATATCTAATAATGTACAGGCATATAATTTTATGGTTCCTTTAGACAATGGTGGTGTACAAATAACATTAACCAATCCTTTGAATTTAAATGTAGTTGCTCCGCAAGTAGTCACTGAGTTAAGAACTTATACCAATATGCTAAGATTAGATACAATAAATGAAGCTGCTGGTGATTTAAGTATATACATCGATGATACTAATATTCAATGGACAACTGGCCAAGTGGTACGATTAACATTTAATAATGTTCCCTTAATGAGTTCAAGAGATATAAAAATATATACGGATTCACCAAGTAGACTGAATACAGGCTCGTTTGGCAAATTAGCAGTTACTATTCCTAATTCAGTAATTAGTAATATTCCTATCATTGATATAATTTGTACAGAGCAAGGTGTTCTAAATTTTACGTATGACTGTATTAAATAAATAATAAAAAGTAAAACCAAAAATGGCTGAAAATAATTCAATACAAACTTTACTACCAGAGCTTTTAAGACTTTTTAATAATTCATTAGAAAGCTTTGAGAAAGTTAATCAAGCTATTACCTCAAGCCGGGATTCTGTAACTGTTAATATTCAAAATAATGATGGTACTAATGCTAGGCTTACTATTCCAAGTTTTGGTTTTCTTAAAAATTCTGTTGATAGATTAAATACTAATATTAATACTTTAACTAATTTTAATGATGCTGATAGTTCTATAAGATTACCTGATGGAACTTTTAGAAAATTAGTATTAGCCAAACTACCAACAGAGGCATTAGATCTAACTTCTTTAAATTCTGTAACAGAATTTAACATAAAACCTAATTGGTTTTTTGAAGAATTAATTAATCCTTTATTATATGTTTCTTTTGATATTACAGGACAGGCTCCTATTGATACTGAAAGGGCAATTATACAAAGATATATTTTAGATACTAATTCTCAATCTAAAATTAACTTTTTTGATTCTTCTTATAATGGAAATCCTAACATAGATTATGATACTTTTTTACAGGAGATTGTAGAAAAAAACATATCATATGTTTTAGATGAAGCAGTGGTAGATTTACCACCAAGAGAGAAAAGATATTCAGGAAAATTCAGTGTAATTAGAATTGGTGAAGAAAGTGTTACAGAAACTATAAATGGTGTAGAAGAAACTACCGTTCAAAAATTATATAAACTTAACAAAATATTCTATACTGATTCAGAAGCTGATTTTGCAGATACTGTTCAATTAAAAGTAGGAGATAGTCTAGAGGTTGTATCTACACCTATTGATACGAGATATACAGTTACCCAAATTGATTCTAGTACAAATTCTGTTACTGTAAGATTGCAAGAAGGTTCTAGAACAATAAGTATTGGTGCTGATGTTTTAAAAATAGGTTCTTCTTTAAATAATTTATTAGAAGTTGATGTTACGGTAGGATTTAATGAAAGGTGCGTAACCTTTATTAAACCAATAGACCCAGATTCTAAAATACCCGCAGTTAATTATTCTCCAGGTAGTGGATTTTATACAAACGATTTAAATACAATTGACCAAAGTGGAAACCAACAAAGTTTAGCTGATTATTATCAACAAAGCGCAGTTGACTTTGGGAGATATTTATTATCATTTGCACAAGATAAAATTCCAACTAGTAGAGAAGGATTAACTCCTAATACTCCAGTGTTATCATCTGATGATTTTACAGTATCTCTTATAAATGGGCAAGTAAGTAATTCGGATGCCATTGTCCAACTTAAAGATTTAAATAATCAAAAGAGTACTATACAAGCTACATTATCAGAATTAGATGTTGCAATTTCACAAAGTAGAACAAAGATACAAACAACTAATTATACTACTGAAGTTGAAAGAGATGCTGATAAAAATGCTTTACAAGGTTTAATCACAGAGAGGGCATCTCAATCCAAATTATATGCATCTGTAGTAACTGAAATTGATGCTTCCGCTTCTGATAATTCAGTAAACAGTATAACTCCTAAATATAGAGTTCGAGGATTTTGGTCAATGCCTGAAGAAAAATCGGCGCCAGAAACAGGAGTTCAAGATATAATAAAATTTAAGTATCGTTATAGATATCTTTCTGCTGATGGTGCAGCTAATCCTGTTAATCAATTTACTTATACTGATGGGAGCGGTACAAGCCAAGGTGCATTTTCTAATTATGTAATAGTAGACAGTGTGCTAAGACCTAGAACAAAAAATAATATAACTGGTTTATATGAATGGGCTGCTATTGATGATGATAATGCAGATTCAGTTAATATTAACCAATTAGATATTCCAATTAGAAAGGGTGAACAGGTAGAAATACAAGTTAAGTCAATCTCAGAAGCAGGTTGGCCATCAAATCCATTAGAGAGTGAATATAGCACTGCAATTAGAGTAGAATTTCCAGCAGACTTAAGTTCAGATAGTGCTATTGAAGCTATCTTAGCACAAAATCAAGAAGACTTAGCATTAGTTGCATTAAATGAAAATTTAGAGTCTATCGGATTACCTACTCACTTAAGTAGTTCTTTTACTGCTAATGAAACATATTTTGCTCATTCATCTCCAGTTATTGCATCTGGTTTTTTATCAGAAAACCAAACGCCGATTGATTTATTTACTAAATTAAACGAGATGCAAAACCAATTGGATTTATTTGCTGAAATATTAAATAATGCTCAAGGTGAAATGAATACTACTCTAGTTGATGATGGTGGTAATACTTATAAATTAAGAAGGAATGCAGTTACTAAAATATTTGCTGGGTTTTATTCACAAGAGGTTGATGGTTTAGATGATCCTAGAGGAGCTGTGATTTCTAAAACATATTTTATTAATATTGCAAATACTTCACAAACACCATTACAATTAATTGCTAGAGTTTCAGGTAGTAGAACAAGAATGGTTAGACAATCTGAAGACCCCGCATCTTATGCCGTAAATACTGGAGCAATAGATAGTGGTTCTACTATTTTACCAGCAACTTATTCTTGGTTAGATAATAGTGCAACCAATCAGTCTGATGATAGGGCTACGTACCGAGGAGATGATGTAGATTATAATACTATTAGAAAGTATGATCTTACTCCTATATTATTAACAAACCCTGATGTTACATCTACAACACAATATGGCCAAACGGTTTCTTTACCCCCATACCAATCTACACAAAATAAAAATCAATTTATTTATAGTAGATTTTCTGATGTTTCATCTGAGAACAATTTTTATAGTTATATTAATCCTAACTCTGCGCCACAGTATACTATTAATTTAGATACTGCAGAGAATTTTTATAATTCGGCCACCTCTACAACTACAGGTAGCCCAACAACTGAATTTATTTGGGGCGGTGGATTTACTAGTGCAGGATTACCTACAACTACAGCAACATACCCAAGTGGGGATAATGTAGTAACGGTATCAATTGCCCATCCATTTTTAACTAATTATACTGCCTATCGTAATGCTTACATTGCACTAACAAATGATAGTAATACATTACCAGCTACACCAGGTGCAGGTATTGATTGTACTACCACAGCAGGTAATGGAACCGGTGCTGTATTATTTAGACAAGGTAAATTTGCACCATTAACTACAACTTCAAAATATGGTCAACAACAAGGAATTTATTTAAATGAAAATCTTACAGATTTAATTGCTTTAACTGCAACACTAAGTCCTAGTTTTGATACGGGTCAATCGTTCGAGGCTAGCCCTTCGTTGACTACACCTGCTTTGGCTAATCTTTGGGATCCTGCAGCAGCAAGTTATATTACAGGTGGTTATAGTAGAAATGCTAAAAATTCATTTGATGGTTTTGACCAATATACTTTAGGTAAACAATCATGTGGGTCTTATCTTTTTATGTCTTCTGATACTCATCAAAATATACAAGTTCCTGGTGATGCAACACAATCTAGAGAGGTTGTTGCATTTGGACAACAGAATGCTATTAGTGTACCTTTAGTTTTTCAATATAGAATGACTGATTACTTTGGAACTATTTCAGGAAGTGGCTTAGGAAATATTGGAGGTGATTCTTCAGGATCTACTGTTAATCTTACTTATGCTAAAAGAATAGGTTTTGATATTTATCCTAATAATGCTGATGTTTCTCAATTTGATATTTTGATTTCTGCTAAGTATAGATCTGATAGATTAAGTATAGACGTATTCCCTAAAGCAACAGTGTCTAAAGGATTAAATGATTTGGAGAAAGTTGTAGCAGGATTAAGACCTTCGATAAACCAAACAAGAGTTTCTAGACAATTTTCTCTTACTAACGTTGACGGAGGACAAGGGCCATTAACTCAGTAACAGTCTTAGTTTATTTTAACTTTATCTTTGGTGAATAAATAAAAAAAGTGAAAGATAAATGGCTAGAGCACTCCTAGATAAAGCATCATATAGTTTAGTTAGAACTAATCCTAAATTAACAGGTAATGTTAAAGTAGTGTCGGATGGTACCGATATTTACTTAGAATCATTTAGTGCTAATACAAGACTATCTTCTCAAAAGTTTAAAGCATTTAAAGTAGACGGTACTAGTACCTATGATCAAGATGTTTTTAAGTTTTTTAATTTTGGTAAATTCCCTGCTGAATCTGCATATGAAATATTTCAGGAATATGAAGATGATGCTGTGTTATCTAAATACGGTAATCAATATGAAATGTTTTATTGTGCAGGAACAAGATCTATAGCATCTGAAAGCTATCCTGAAAGTTTAGGTACATTAGCTCCTCTTTGGTTAAATCAACAAATTCCTAATTCTTTTGTAATTTTTAGATTAGATGACCCGGCTGCTGTAAACAATTTAAATGCAACTTCAGAAAATGAAGGCACCGACAGTGCACAAACATCTATTAATTTTACTAAGCAAGTATTAGAAAATTGTACAGCTATAAAAACCTTTGATCTGTCTGAAGGTACTCCTCTTGGTTCATACATAAGAAATTATAGAAACCAAGAAAACTTTCCTGAAGTTCCACTTACTATGACTTGGAGAAAAGACGAGCCTATTTTATGGAATGGAATATCTTATAAAAGTGGAGGTTTTTCAAGTTCAGGTAATTTTGCATATAAAGATCTGGTAACTTTAGATTCTACAATTATTCAAGATGAGTATTTATTTACACAAGGTTTTGAAAATAATGGAATCTTATTAGCAAACTTATTAAATTTAGAATTTTTATTTGATGATCCAACTGCTAATGACTATTCAATCAATAGATATTTTGGTATGTATGTTAATGAGGTTGAAGAAGGAAAGTTTGATATATCTGGCGAAGCATTTTATAAAAATACCGAAAAGTCTCAATTACCTAAGATAAAAACTATAACAGAAGTTTCTCAATATTTAAATACACCGTTTGAAATTACAAATGAACAAGGTATTTTATTATTTTTAGATCCTACAAAAACTGAAACAATAACAGGATTGCCTACACCTGCTAGAGTAGACAGTGTTGAGTCTATATTTTATGTTAAGGATAAAGAAGATGATTTTCACACAGTTAAAAAAGGGTCTATTTGGGGTAAAGATCAAATAAGATTATTTGATACTAAAGTAGATATATCATTATTTGCAGGATACCAAGAACCAGATACTTTTGCTAATGCGAGTATAATAGAACATGAAGGGTTGGCTCAAATGTATATTAAATTAACTGGCGGAATTAGTGGGAGCGCTTTATCAAACGGAACTGCAACGGCTAATACTACAAATAATTATGGTTCTGGTGTTCCTATTGTTTTGTATAACCCAGGCGGTAATATAATTGTAGGAAGTACATTGGAAAATGCTAGTAATCAAAATAGTGTAATACCTCTTAATACGCAAGTAACTTCTGTGGTTTATAATTATAACGGGCTTTCGGCTACACCAACTACCCCAGTAACAGCTACTGTAGTACTTACACAATCAGTAGATTTAAATGAGGGAGATTTTTTAACATTTACTTCCCCTATGCCTAGAGTAGAACAAATACCTACTGGTGTTAGAATTAAATTTTATGATGGCTTCGATTTTACAGGTGAAGTTATTGCAGATTCTAGTGTTGCTACAGTACCGGGTAAATCAGTACAAAATTTCTTTAATCCGTTTGGTAGTATAGAAGAGGTTGTACAGTCTATGACATCTGCCATAAATAAAGGCATAAGTGAAAATAAAAGATTTTTTACAGCAACATTCAATAAGGATACTGTTTATATTAAATCTAGATTTGGTGGTACTAGGTTTAATAGACTTAATTTTAAAATGGATATTAATTATCCCGAATTATTTGATTTAACCACTACATATCCTGCAACTACTGTCACCGATCCTAATAAGAATTTTGTAGGTGGAAATGATACAACTAATGCTTTATTAAAAGTAACACTAGGTGACCAAGATAGATTCATTAAAGGTAATTTTGTACAAACAACTGGTGACTATACACAAATTGGAGATTGGGTACCATATACAGAAGAACCTATTTATAATGGATTAAATGAAATTATAGGATATACAGATATTGATAAATATGCAGTTATAACTTGTAATGATAATCAAATAATGGTAACTAGGTCTAATCAAGTTGCTTTATATTCTGATTATAAACCTTCTTTTGGTAGATTTTCATTCTTTGATGTTAAGGATTTTGATTTTGATTTTCATAGTAATTTATATAGCCAAGAAGGCGAGTTAATATATGAGGAAAACCATTATAATCAAACTGTTCCAAATTTAATTCCTTTACAATATACAGGAGTTAGCGGTAATCCTGAAATTAGAGAATTTTATGATAATGGTGGTTTCTATAATTTAATTGGTTTATTTAATGATGCGGAAGACCAAAACCCTGATGATGAATATATTAAAAGTGAATATATCCGATTAGAAGAAAACTTTTTAACATCACAAGCATCTGCATCTAGGATTGCACCTTATATTAATAAATGGGCATGGGTTAATGGTGGTAAGGATGTAAGAAATCACCCATATAGATTAAACGTAAATGAAGCCTTTGGTTTAAATAATTTTGGGCCGTCTAAATGGGATAAGATACCTACTGCAAGTGGATATAGTCAAGAATGGTATTATCTTTCTGAATTTCCAGAATATTTTGGGAAGTCAGCAATAGAAGAATCATGGAGTTATTTTGATACTGCACCTACTGATAATACGGAGGCTAACCCAGCAGCTGGCCAAATATTTGTACCAGGTACATTTCAAAATGTTAATAAAAATTATTTTGATGATTACTTTATTGCACAAAGATTTACCACAGGAGGTATTACTGAAATAGATAGACAATTAAGATATGGTAGATTTAATGGTGGGGATGCAAAGAATTTTTCCGAAACATTTTTACGTGGGGTTAGAATTATAGCAAAGTCTAAAGCAAAGTTTACAGAGAAACCTGATTTTAATGCTAGATCATTATCATACGTACCAAGTGGTGAGTTTAATGATTATAGGTTTTCAGTTATGCTAGTTCCTAATCTTCCAAACAAACCAGATTTGCAAGTCAAATTTATTAAGAATGAAAAATGGAAAACTGTAGTAATGTTAATTTCTATTTCTTACGCTAATAAGTGTATTAATGATGATACAAAATCTATTATTGATAGAACTAGTTTATACTCTCTTACTAGTAATTTTAGAGTTAATCCTGATTGCTCTGTTGTGTATGATCCAGGACCGCCACAAACCCCTAAATATAATTCTACCGTATTAAGAGGCGCTATTAATCTTTTAACTACAACAGGACCAGTAAATAATATATTTACAGTAAAAGGTATTCCTGATAACAATGGTGTATTTCCTAAATTCTTAGAAGATATTAGAATATTAGAAAATGGTACTTATGGGCAAATAAAATTTCAAGTCAGTGGTGACAATTTTGTAATTGATGGTATATCAACTATTACGGGTAATGATTCGTTTTTAGCTTCAGTGTTCACTAAAAATGGTAACCCTTTTACTTTACCTAATTCTTCACCTAATATTAATTTAATGAGACAAGCTACTTACATAATTGGCAATGGTGGTATAAATCAATATGAGAGTGTATTAAATAGAGCAACCTTTGGTGAAATCTTTGATGCTGTAAATAAAGGTAATCCTACTATTTTATATGAAACTATTGCAAGTGACGGTACACAGGTTAAAAATAAAGACGGGTCTTTAGCTCAAACTTTTGGTGTAGAATTGCGTGCACAGGCTGATATATTAAAATCTATTTATGTTGGAGTGTTACCTGACCCTGCTAAACCAACTGCTTTTAATTTAACTGATGTTGTTGGATATGATTTATCTTTACAAAAAACTCCAAGGATTACACCAATTGCAAGACATGCTGGTTATTATGAGCCTTATGCTTTACCTTTACTTTCTTTTAGAGATCCTTATATGAATTTAGATTTTAGTGGTATTACAGCTTCTGCTTTACCAGATGACTCTGTTTATAAATTAAAAGTATTAGAATTATGTAAATATAAAAATACTCAGTTTAATAGTGCAGATACTAATTTTGGACAAATCCCTAATTTTTATTATCATAAAGTAAATGAACAAGACCCATCTACTGTTTTAGAATTATCAAGAGAAAGTGCGTTTCCTAGCTTATACCCTTTAATTAATGAAATAGGAATTGATTATAAAGATTTTTATATATTTTCTTCTAATTGGGAGCCTTCATATTTTATAAAAAGTATTGATAAATCTCAAATAGAACCTATCATAGGTACTAGGTCTATGCTTGAAAGAAAATCATTTTTTGGATCTAAATATCTTAAGGTTCCAGAAACAATTATTTTAGAAACTTTTGAACCTAGCCCTTTTGTTAAAGGAGCAATTAAGCAGCCTAGTTTAGTTAATGGTACTTTTATGTACCAAGACCAGGCATCAGTAACAGTTAATAAAAGAATAATTAAATCAGAAGGTGTTAGGCAAATAAGAAGAATTAAGAAAAAACCATCATCTCCATTTGTTACATTTTATTTGTTTAATGAAAAGAGATTAATGGAATATTTATTTACTCCTATTAAGGAACAGTTTCAAAAATATGTTAATGAATTATATGGTTGGGGTGATTTAGAAACTTTAGATGATGATGTTAATGAATACATAAGAGAAAATATATTAAAGCTTTATAAAATAGAAAAGGTAGATTTTTATACTTTGGCTAGCAGAACAAAAGGTGGGGATACTTATACTACAGCCGAATTAAGTAATGTACAAAAAATTAGCAATGGGTTAACTCTTAATGAAAATTCTGCATCAAAAACCCTAAACACAAATCCATTTGATTTAAAGCTAATATATAATAAAAGAACAGGTTTTACTGAATCGTATGGGTTTAGTATAACTATAGTTAAAAAATAATAAAAAGAAATGCCAATCACTATACAAGAAATAATAGCATCAGATACTATTTCACAACTGGTCGATAAAACAAATTTTAATTTTGATCAATTGTTACTTAATGGTGGAGGGCCGTCCGGGCCAATTGGACCACAAGGACCTATAGGTCCTGTCGGTGGGAGAGGACCTAAAGGAAGTACATGGTATGATGATCCTAGTTCTATTTCTGCAACTAATCCTAATACTATTATAGTATCTCCTACTTTATTATCTGGAGATTATTATTTAGATTTTAATGGCGATGTTTGGGAATATAATGGAACAACTTGGATTCAAACAAATATTGATTTAAAGGGTGCAACCGGTGCACAAGGTGCAGGTGGAGGTTTTGCATTAGCATACGGTTCTCCTATTAATGCTGAAAATACAAAATATCAAGGACCTATTGGTTTTGATAGTAATACAGGAATTGCAAACGGTGCAAATACTACTAATGAAGGTGTTCCTTCTATTATGATAGGTGGTGCTGTTACTATTACTGATGAAATAGATTCATCAATTCCATTAACAAATGCATACATAATTCCTAATGTTATAGCAGAACAAACTAATAGCCCAACGGTTTCTCTTTTTTTACACCAAAGAGATACTGCTACTAAAGGTATAATGTTTCACGGTGGCGCGGCTGCTCCTGCTGATAAGTTTGAGCAACTAAATATTGGTTCCTTGAGTTATATAAAGATAGGAACAGATGATAGATTAATTTTAGGTGGAGAGAAACCACCTACGAGCCCTTCTCTTCAATTAGATTTAGTTGGGTTAGAACTTCTTACAAACGAAAGATCGCAGGAATTTAACGCTGGAAAATCTATTTCATTAAATAGCGGTATATCATCAGTTGGATATGGCTTAGGTAATGATTCTAATGTAGAAATAAAAGTAGGATTAGGATCGTCATCAGGAAATAAGTTTATGGTTACTACTGAAGGTGCAACTGCATCAGCCGTACTAGAGCAAGGTACTGGGTTTCCTTTTGTAGATGTAATTCCTACTCCTCCTGGTTTAGCTGGAACATTTCAAGTAAAAGCAGGGCCTATTAATTTTGTGTCTAGTGCTCTTGAAAATATAACTGCTTATTCAGGTGGTAATATTACTTTAGATACTACAAAGGTACCTTCTTCAGGTGGAGGTATAAAATTGCAGACTTTAACAGGTAATATTGAACTTATTACCTCGAGTAATGACCCAAATGGAAATATATTTATAAAACAATCTACATCATCAGCTAATGCTCTTGGTAATATTGTTATTGAAAACTTATCCGCCGCCCCTAATACTTCAAACGGTGGGGATATTTATATACAAGGTAAGAGTCAATTAATTGTAAAAAATGCTGGCACTACAGCAATAGCTCAACCTAGCATAGTTATAGATTATGGCTATCACCAAAGCAACGATCCTACAAAACCGCTAAAACCTCATACTAGATTTGTAGGTGATCAAACGTGGGCAAAAGAAGGCTTACCTTCTGGTATTCAAATACCAAACGCCAACATACATCAATATAATTATTTAGATTCTACTCTTACTGTCGGTGGAAGTATATTTAGACAAACTGGAGATTCTTCTTTAACTGATGTAGTTGCAGGTTCATTATATGAAAAGTGGGTTGGTGGTACTGCTGTACAAACCAATGAACCAATGCACCAAATAACTATTGGGCAAGGTAATGAAGGAAGTCCAGCAGGTTATCCTATTACAACGCCGTATGAGGCTTATGATAATTCACTAACTTTAAAAGTTTCTGATAATGTTGCCAATATTACTACTAAAGATTATGTTACTATAAGTAAAAATAAGATAGGTGTTGCAGTTCCATTAGTATTAAAAAGAACTAATGAGGCAAACAGTACTAATAACTCTGCCCCTGGCTATCCAAATGTACCTAACATTAGTCAAAAGTTTGGGTGGGATCCTCGTAATTTTGATTCTACACCGACCTCAAGTGCAAACGGCAATATGCCAACAACTGCTGATTTAAATGTTCCATATATTGAAATTGGTGTTGGTATTGGATACGGTACTGTATCTACTAATAAAACTCCAAATAGAGAAGATAAGGATTATACTTTTCATTTTCCTACAGGGCAATACCCAGGACAAAATATAAAAGTTGTAATGTATAACCAAGCTTATAGGTATCGAGTTACTAAAGGCGGAAACCAGGTAACATGGAAGTATTATGGAGATTTTACATTAAGAATACCATCGATGAGAATGCAAAGAGCACTAGGTAATCCTTACACAAGTTGGTGGAGTACAACTGAATCTGGGGCTTCCCGAGATATAGAATTATCAATGTCTGCCGGTGATGATGTATTAGGTGTAGGAAAAAGAGTACTGATGGACCTAGTATGGAATGGTGCAAAGCATTCTGTCCAAAGAGGATATCCTCAAACAGGAACCGCGGATAATCAAACTACTGCTTTAGTAGAATACGGATGGGATATAGTTAGTTTCAGTTTCCTTAGCAATGACTGGAAGGTTAACCAAGCAGCCACTACTTCCGGAACTACATTTCCTACTACCGGGACACAGGTGCCAGTAACATAATATTTAAAATAATAAAAATGACAAAAAAAGAAATAAAAGAACTTAACAGTTATGTAAGTAGATATAGGGAAATTCAACTTTCCTTAGATTTGATGCAAAAGAGTATCCAAAGTTTAGCAAAGAAAAGAGATGGTCTTTTTGAAGAAGTAGATGGAATGAAAGGTAAAGAAAAAAAGTTTATCGATAAAATTGCAAAAAAATATGGAGCTACGGAAGTAACCCCTAATAAGTTAATGAAGTATATAAAATGATTTTAATAATTAAAAATATTCTTGGTATTCTAACAGACCCAAAGAACACTAGGATGTTTTTATTGGGAGGAATCGTAGTGTTATTATTTTTATTAGTTAGACAATGTAATGAAACCGAATATGCAAAAGGGGAAGTTACTAGATTCCAAAATAATCTTTCAGCCGCTAATGATACTATTCTTAATTATGTAAATGAAAATGGAGAATCTGTTGGTGAAATAAAAGGTCTTAATTTGTCATTAGAAGAATTAAGAGATAGTTTAGAATATGAAAAAGGCAGACCTCCTATAACAATTGTAAAATATAAAACAATTGTAGAAGAAAGGATAGTAGAGGTTCCAGTTAAAACAAAAGACACTGTTGTTAAACAAGATGGTGTAGAGTTTAAATCAGTATTAAGTTTTGATTCTAAAAGTAACTGGGAAAAAAGTTCAAGATTAATTGATGTATCTTTGCCTTATACCTTTACTGATAGTTTAATGTTTGGTTCTGCAACAATAGGATTAAAACAAAATATATGGTTGGATGCTACATTATCACAAGATCTTAATACTAAGGAAGTTTTTATAAAGTTAACTTCTGATTATCCTGGTACAACATTTAATAATACACAAGGTATTATGATTGATCAAAATAGCCCTGAGTTTAAAAGTATACAAATGAAAAATAGAAAACCTTTTGGATTAGGTATTAATATGGGAATGGGAATTACTGGAGATGGTAATTTTGGGCCATATATCGGATTAGGAATTTCGTGGAACCCAAAGCTTTTACAATGGTAAATAAATAGAATAGAATGGAATCATCAAGGTTTATACAAATATCTGAGCAAATACTTATAGAGTATGTATATACTAGTCAGGCAACACCGACTACGTTTAATACTGCTACATATCCTATTGAGCTTATGAGAGATGCTAATACTAAAGGAACTTATTTCTTTAATACAGATAGTGTCTCTGCTGTAATGGGTAATTATAGAGATATATCTGCAGTTTCAAATAATAAAGAAAAAACACAATATGTTTATTTAGATACCTCTATTGGGGTACCTTATAATGATTTTAGCCCTGCATTAACTGATAGTGCAAATCTCTTACAGACATTTACACCACAACTTGATGTTGCATATGATAAGATGAGAGTACATTTTGTAGCAGGTTTTAGTTTTGGGGATTTTGATGGTATTGTATTTGAAGCATTAGCACCAAGAAGAGATAGTGTTATGCTAAATCTTGCTTCTATAAATTTCCTAAAAACTGATACACCTACATTTAATCCTGAACCTTTACTAATTGCAGATAAATTATATGCAACATTTATAGAGTGGAGAGTACCTTCATTATTCTATATGAATAATTTATTTACTACTTCAGATACTAATGGGGTTGCTTATAAAGTTACTGAAGGGCAAGGATTTTTAAGTACACCACCGATTACATTAAGAGCATCTGGTATTTTACAAACTATTACTGAAAATGCTTATAGTTTTTATGAGATGCAAGAAATAAATTCTGTTTCTATCTTAAATAGAGATATTTATGATAACTTATATGCTGAAGTAAAGCAATCAGATGCTGGAGATTATTTTGAGCTATCTGGTCAAGTTGCAGGATCCACCTTTAGTAATTTTATTGCTCAATTGAATTCTTCTGGTGGACAGTATGTAGTTTTTCATGAAATTAGTGTAACTGAGCAAATAGGTACTGTATTTACACAAACAAGTTTTCAAGTAATTTCACAAGATACGGATTTTGATGAACCTGTTTTATTTAGGCCTATTATAAAAAATGGTAATACTGCTGTATCATTTTCTATTAATTATGTATTACGATTATATAATAAAGCCAATGCCACACAAATAATAAAAAATGCAAAATTAACATCGTTTGATGCTCAAAAGTATGGAAGACAAATGGTTCAAATTAATTTAGGAGTTGTGCCAACGGTGGCTAATGTTTATAACAGAATTAATAATGATACAGGAAAACAGATAGTTATAGGAACAGGTGGTGCTAGCAATGCTGATACATCCGAACAAATAGTTGAAAAACTAGTAGTAAAAACAAGTTATGTGACTACATTTAGGGATAGAATAAAAGTTAAAGCAGCTATATCACCAGTTAAAATACAAACAATAACAGAAGAAGATGGCAATACAAACTAACATATCTTTAACAAAGACACAAAAGGAATATTACCAAAGGTTTGTTAACCTAGCAGTTAATGAACAGCCACTACCGCAGGGAGATGCTACTATAAGAATATCTCCGTTTGATGATTTCTTTCTTTTTACTTTGTTCGATGAAATAGAAAATGAAGATACTCCAATTGATTTAAGTAATGTAGGAAATATTTTTATAAATTTTATTGGAACTAATGATGAAATTGATATTAAAAATCATACACAGGTAGCTGAGGTCGATTTATCTAAAGGGCAAGTATTATTTAGAATAACCAGGTCGGATAGTAAAAAGATATTAGCATTAGATAATAATAATTTTTATATTTCTACTAAAATGATTGATCCAACTGATGGATCTATTTCGGATGAGTCGGTTTTATACCAAGGCCTATGGTTAGCAGTAGGCGATGCCAACAGAACAACATTAACTTCACAGATTGAAGAACAGAGATTAGAATATAGTATTGAATTAGCAAAATTACAAACAGAGATAGAAGCACTTAAAGCTGAAAATAGTAAATTAGCAGAAGTAGCAGCTGAAGATGATATAACAATACAGGCCTTGCAAAATAGCAATGAAGAGCTTACTGATGAACTAGCAGAATTATCTAAAGATTTAAAGTCTACTAAAATAGAATTAATTAATAGAAGATCTAAACAAGCTCAAAAGTATGCAAGATTACAACAATTAAAAAGACAGCAAATGCTCTCTATTAAAGAAGCAGCTAAAGTTGCGCAAACAAAATCAAAAAAGAGAGCCTTTTATAAAAATGCAGCCAAAAATTTGCAAAATTTTACATTAGGACCAGGCCTAGGACCGTTTTTTAGTTTTGATTTGTCAAAGGAAATAAAAAACTTTAGAAATAGATAATGATATTAAGTGCAAGAAATAATCAATTCAAATTTGACTTCCCTAGAACTTTTATACCTAAAGAAATAGCTGAAAAATACAAACCATTTCTTACAAGAATTCCTGGTGGCTTAATTAAAGAACCTATTGATTATTGGAATTATGGGATCCAATCATTAAATTTACCAGGCCCTTCATTTGATGCTGTCACACAAGTAGATTATCCAGGTAACCAACGCGCATTTAGATCAAGCTTACCAAAGCAACAATTATTTGATAAGACTATGACCGTTACAATGCAAGCATTTGATGGGTATGTAAATTATTGGATGGCTGTAGAAATGTTCGATTATTATTATAAGTTAAGTGGTAAACACCCTTATTTACCAGAAGGTGTTGGTGTACAGATGTTAGATGCTGATGGGACTGTCTTCGTGACAGTTCAACTTAAAGACATGTTTATATCTGAAGTAGGTGCATTGGATTTAAATTTTTCAAGTAATACTATTGAATTTCAAACCTTTGATATTACTTTTGGATATAACATTCTAGATGTTGTTGTTAACATAACCTAATATATAAACAAATAAAGAACACTAATGAAAACCTTTAATGATTATTTAACTGAGAATAAAGAAGAAGCTTTAAACATACAAGATTTATTAAATGAATCTCACGATCTAACAGAAGAGCAAGATTCTGCTATTGATTTAGCAGTAGAAAGAATTCTTGAGGCTCAAAAGGAAGGTAAGAATTTAGAAGACTGTGTCGAAGAAATAATTAACGAAGGTTTATTAGGAAGTATATTTGGTGGATTAACTGGATTTGCTTTAGGAAAGACTATAGGTAAAGCAGTAGCTAAAGTATTAGGTGTTACTAAAGGTGCTCTTTATGATTTATTAACCTCACGTCTTGTAGGTGCTGCGCTAGGTGCAGTTATCGGCAAGAGAATATAATTAGAATGATTCACATAGGAATTGATTTTTCATTAAATAGCCCTGGAGCCTGTATTGAAACAGCCGATGGCGAATATCACTTTATAACTTTTTTTAATTACGGAAATCGTATATGGGATGAAGAAGGTAGAAAAATACCTAAAGCATTCAGTATACATAAAGAATTAATTGATGATAATGCCTTATTAGGTTTTCCTTATAATAGGCAAGTTACAAGTAAAGAATTTTTACCTAGAGAGAGACAGAAGTTAGAGGATGCCGGAAATATTAGTTCACTTATGGTTAATATATTTTCAACCTTATTTGAAGGTGATAAAGTAGCGGTTGCATTAGAAGGATTTTCATATGGCTCTAAAGGTAATTCATTTATAGATATAATTCAATATAATACATTTTTAAGAAAGAAACTAATAGATAAGTACTCTATAGAAAATTTATCAGTGTTTCAACCGTCTCATGTAAAGAAGTTAGCTGGTAAAGGAAATGCTAATAAACATTATATGGCTAAAGCATTTCAAGATGATGTCCTTAATGATAAGAACTTAAGGAGCACTAAACTTTGGAAATGGACTCAAGGAAAGGACTTCAGCATTAAAATACCTAAACCTATTGATGACATAGTTGATGCCTACTTTATACTTAAAGCCTTAAAAGCTAACAACTAGATACTTTTCTTTCTTTGAATAGTTAAAAATTATATTGCAACATGTTAACTTTGTTTCAGCTTTACACAAAAAAAATAAAATAAAATGATAAAACCTTTAGGAAATAGAATATTTTTAAAAAAAGATGAACAACCAGAAAGAAAAGGCAGTATAATTTTATTAAAAAAAGAAGGCCAATTTGCCCCACCGTATTCAGGAACTATTATTGGTGTAGGAGGTGGTGTAGAGGATAACGATTTTCAAATAGGAATAAAGGTTCTTTTTCATGATTTAGCAGGTACAGAAATTAAATATAAAGGAAAAACCATATTAAGTTTAAGAGAACGAGATATAACTGCAATAATAGATAAAAATGTACAAATAGTCTGAAACAAACTGACTTAGGGGATATATAATAAACAAAGGTACTAAAAAGTTTGGTACTTTTAACAGGCGATAACAAGGCGAAGTAAATAGGCAATAAAAATTAAAAGGCGTTTAGATACGGAGGTTTGTTATCATAAATTAATAATAACAAAAAAAGGCAATTAACATGGCAAATGAATTCGACATTTTTAATGTAAGTGTAAAAGATTTAGACACTGGTGAAAGACCTTCTGAAGGCAGAAGCGATTTATACACACCTAAACCAGATCAAGGACAGGACGGAACTTACCGTTCTTTAATTAGGTTTCTACCTAATGCTAAAAACCCAAGAAAACCATTCGAACGTAAATATGTCTACTGGCTAGAAGACAGAGAAGGAAACGGCTTTTTCGCTGATTCCCCTTCAACAGTTGGAGAAAAATGTCCAGTACAGGATATGTTCTTTAAACTAAGAAACTCTGAATCTGCTGTAGATAAAAAGATGTCAGAAGGTTTAAAGCGTAGAGAAGTATTCTATGCATTGGTACAAATCATAAAGGATCCACAAAACAGAGATCTAGAAGGACAAGTTAAAATTATGAAGTTTGGTTATAAAATCAAAACTAAAATTGATGAAGAACTCAATCCACAATTTGATGAACCTACTCAAGTATTTGATCCGTTTGAAGGAAAGAATTTTGAATTAGTAATTTCAAAGAAAGGTGGTTTTCCTAATTATGATTCCAGTAAATTCCACGGAAATAAATCTCCAATGACAATTAATGGTGAAGCTGTTAATGATAGTGATGAAAGCCGTAAGGCAATATTAGAATTATTAGGTACTGCGCCAGATTTATCAACATGGGGTTATAAATCATGGGATGATGTAATAAGAGGAAAGGTAATGAATGTATTATCTCAATTTACATCCCCGGGTGATTCAATCGCAAATATAACTGCACCTAAACCAGCATCAGTAAATACTATAAAAACTGAGGCTGCTGCTACTAAAGCAACAACTGAAACAAAGACAACTACAGCTGAGCCTATAAAGGGTGAAGAAAAGAAAGATGACTTTGATGATTTCATTAATGGTTTAGATCTTTAATAAGTATGGCAGAAGAAGTAATAATATCTTCTGAAATGAAAGCTCGGATTATCGATAAGGTAGTCCGAGTTCTTCATACTAACCATACTCATCCAGAGAAAAGAAGAATATTGGAGAGTAAAGGTAGGCTAAACTTTGCATGCCCTTACTGTGGAGATTCACATGATACTCCAAGAAAGAAGAGAGGAAATATTTATTGGAACGATTTATACTTTCATTGTTATAATTGTTCTGCACATGCTTCATTAGATGTATTTTTAGCAGAACATAATGAAAACTTTGAAGGTGATGATAGAGTTAATGTTATCAACTATATTAAGGAAAACCGTAAACATTTTTCACTAGGAGAAAATTTAGATTTTTATCTTTTTGATAAAGCAAAAGAATTAGCATTAACCTTTGATGAGATAGCTTTAGGATTTAATGTATATCCAATTAATACCTTAACTTACCAAGCATATCCTTATTTAAAGAGTAGACTTCTCCATCATAAAACCGAAAGGTTTGGTTTTGATCCAAGGCGTAGAGAACTGTATGTTTTTAATTTGACACCCGAAGGTAAAATATTAGGATTCCAAACTAGAGACTTAGGTGGTAGCGGTGGTCCTAAATATAAAACCTGGAACATAGAAAGAATTTATGATAGATTAAAACTACCAATAAAGGTTACTGAAGAAGAATTGGATAACCTAAATAAAATATCAATGTTATTTGGAATATTAACAGTTGATATGTCAAGAGACTTTTCTATTTTTGAAGGGCCTATAGATGCAATGTTTATGAATAATTCTATTGGATTAACTGGAGTTAAAAAACAAATAATTGAATTTAATGAAATACCCACAGCAAGATATTTCTTTGATAATGATTTAGAAGGTAAAACCAGAATGATTGAAAAATTAAAAGGCGGGCAGGCTGTATTCATGTGGGATAAGTTTTTAAAGGATTTTGATATTCCTAAAAGAAAAGTAAAAGATTTAAATGATTTAGTAAAATGGGAATATACTAATAGATCTGGGTGTCTAGGGGACCTGGATAAATATTTTACAAACAATTCATTAGATATTATTTTTATATAATGAACTTAAAAAATTATAATAATTTTGTGAATGAAGAAATAGATGATTTTTACAAAGATTTAGAAAATAGCAATAAAAGATTAAAATTGTTTGCTACTTTTGATAAATCAGAGTTAAAGGAAGTAAAGACTTCTTTTTCTATTCCAGCACCTAAAAAGAAGTTTCAGCCTAAAGTAAAGGGTTTTAAAAAGATTAATAAAGATAAAGGTATATTTTAAATGGAATATAATGACACTGCAACAGGAGAGGCTAATGAGGAATTAGCAAAAAGATTAGCTAAAGATAGAGATGAGTGGAAAATAAAGATAAGTCATCTAGTTAGTTTATTAAAAGAAGTTC
>Ga0209535_1000246_pt1 | contig 37095 bp, 57 predicted proteins | sample LinPmetageLP28_FD_184041 | JGI IMG/M metagenome (GOLD analysis project Ga0209535, IMG submission 184041) | Marine viral communities from the Pacific Ocean - LP-28 (SPAdes) (version 2) | ecosystem: Environmental > Aquatic > Marine > Oceanic | place: Pacific Ocean | collected 2009-08-22
ATATTATATCTAAACTTTGCATTGTATCCGCATTGATCATAATCAATACCCATGCCTTGATCAAGACTGTTCGTGTAATCGGTACTCACGGTCAAAAACTTTGTGTTCAATTGAAATAGGATCAAATTGTTGTAATGCTTTTATTACTACATCAGTGTCTAAAGACGAACAGGTGTATACATCTAATTGTATTAGAGCAGGATCTAGTTCATCCCATACGTGCATAGCAATATGACTTGTTTCAATAATCCCAGCGATTGTGAGTCCTGAATTTCCAGGGGTATCAACATAGCCGCAGATAGGATTGTGGGCAACATCTAATTTTTTCATGCCGATGTCTTTAACTAGTTTATTCCACCATGCGACAGCATCGTCTGGTTGCATAGGAGGATTGTTACATTCTGTTCTTATAATGATATGTTTGTGTTGAATTGCTTGATGCATAATGTACGTATTTAATTGCCTATAGAATTAATCCACCTCTTTAAGAACGCATCCGGTTCTTTGTTTAAGTATTTTTCTTTGAGTAATTTTTGGTTATGAAGAGTATCATCAACTGTTGCTTGAAAAAATTGTTGTGGTGTGTGCGTATCTAGTATTTCTTGTAGTTCTTTTATTGCTAGACCAATTCGAATTAAGTCATCTTGTTCGTTGTCGTAATCATGATTGATCACATTGTCATACACTTTAAATCCACAGTCACGCAATGTTTGTACATATTTGTAACCAGCAATATAGATAGCAGGGATACCAACACTCATTGGACGTATTGCTTTTTCTGTGATAAAAATCAAGTTGTCTACATATGCTTCACTGACTAATTCTATCATAACATCATTGTATAACGGTGTATTGGTAATATGTCCCTTGTATGTTTCATTATGTTTTTCTCCGGTATCAGCGAAAAGATCTTGTTCGATCAAATCAGGCACATCAAATTTACGTTGGTGATACACAACATTGCCTTTGTTGATCAAATGTCGATGATGCAAAGTTAATAATGTGTGGTCACGATGTTCTCTATGATTATTCATGAGACACACAAACTTAGAAACAGAAGCATTTGGAGTTTGTGGTGAAATTATTTCTCCTGAAAATTCTGCTACAAAGTTGCCTGGTATTGCATAAGACTGATCAACACGATTGTCTATATCGTTTTGTATGAAGCCGTCAGTATACCAAAATAAGTTTTTATGTTGTAGTATAGTTTTGCCTAAATCATTACTGTTCACAAGATGCCTATAAATTAAACAAGCGTCACAGAATGGTGCAACATACACTTCATTAGCATCTAACAAGGTATGTAATTGTTTATAAGCATTACCAGAGATGTCAGCATTATCATCTGCTATTTTAGTAAAATGTCTTGGGGAAATAATAATTTTTTCATTCTTAGATAAAAAAAAGTTGTCTGTGCCTGTGTGTAAAACTTGTGAATCAATTATCATCTTTGTGTTTCAATCTTTTTGTTCTTTCTTGTTTTTGCCGTTTGCTTTCGTCTAGAGATAGATTTAATAATTTTTCTTCATCGGCCCAATATTCGTCAAATGTTTTGTCACCTATCTCTCTACCATAAACGTCTTTTTGTTTTTGTTTTTTCATTTTTCTTTGTCAATACGTTCTAGAAATTGTTTAGTAGTTTCTGGTGAAAGTCTTTTTCCTTTTTTGTTTTTACCAAAAATTGAATTATAATTCTCTCTAAACTTTTTAGTTGGTAAATGTGTTCCATCCTTAATTGCCATTTTTTTGCTCCTGATATTTTACGGCCGCATCTATGCGTTTGCGTTCCACAAATTTTTCCTTTATAAATTCTGCACCATGAAACTTGCCATCATATGCAACCCACATTTCATGCAGTTCGATATTTACTGACTCATCGTTGAACCAATGTACAAGTTCTATTGGATCATCTGTCTTAAACAATTCACGATAGGTGTCAACATGATGTATGGTAAAATATTTTTTCTTTGCCATTACATTCTGTTTGTTGGTATTGGATTGGTGGTGGTGGTTGTTTCTTCTTTAACAAATATTCCATCTACCATTTTACCTTTTCTGTCTTTTATATCGTTGTATGCTTTTTCTAAACATTCTTCTATAGACAAATTGTTTCTTGCCATTATGTTTATCATTACAACCATCATGTCGCCTAGGTCATCAGCAATCAACATTTCATGACTGTCTTTGCACACATGGTCACTCAGTTCCCCAAGTTCTTGCAATAGTTTCAACACCTGATCCTTGTCTGTGCTACCTTCAAGTAGATTGCGATCTTTGTGCCATTGTATTATTTTGTCAACGATGTTCTGCATTGTTCAGCATACTCCTTTATTTTTTTAATCATGTTGTAGGCTCCATTGCGTCTGTTCACAGACAGTATGTTACCAAAGTTTAATTCTTCTGTGACATCTCTGGTGTTGTTAGTGACCTGCCATGGTACCCATCCTCCGTATATATCACATAAAACTTTTACTACACCTTTTGTTATAACTGCATCTGAATCACACATAAACTGCAATATGCCATCTTTGAATTTAGGTACAAGCCATACTTGACTAACACATCCTGATACTTTGAATTCATCGATCCTAAACTCTTCCGGAAATACATTACCAACCTCACCTTGTTCCATCAGATAAGAATATCGTTCTAACGGATCTTCAAATATATCTAATGTCTCTTTGTAATGATCAATTTTTTCATCTATCGTCATATTCATATAAAGCACTGCAATATGGACATACCATTTCAGTCTCCTCCTCTTTCATTGTTAGATATATTAATGGATGACCATCAGACGGATTCATGCCTTCGGCAATTAAACCATCGCAAGTGAACGTTCTTGAATTTGTTTTAAGTTTCATTCTATGCCTGCTTCCCTCAATGTGTTTGTTACAAAGTCTTTATCTTCATCACGTTTTTTAAATGTACGTTTCCACCATTCTGGATCTATTATTTCATATATGATTTTAATTTGATCGTCATGCATAATAGTTAACATGTCTTTGCCCGTTTCACTATTGAGTAATACCCATGGAGATATTCTACCATTAGTAATCATCTGTGTTACTCGATTTAAATTTACATATTTAAAAAAGTCTTCTATTCTTGCATCTTCTTGTTCTGCCCATTCTCCCATTGCTATGATTGTTCTGTTCAATGCTTGTGGTACTGGTTCTGTTCTAATTATTTGTTTAATATATGCATCCACAGTGCCTTGCTTTGGCCAAGAATCTATTCTTATTTTTGATGTACACAGCCAGTCAATAAAAGCACCTATCTCTATAGGCGTGTTGCCTGTAATAAACTCTGCTGTTTTTATGAATGCTCTATAATACTGTGACTGTGTAAAGTCTGTAAACTGTTTTGGTTTTTGATTTGAAAAGTTCATTTCATAAAATCTACGAAAGATTTCAAATGCTAACACATGAACTTTGTTATCTCTTTGCGACCAACGTCTCTTAGGCTCACACATATGCACATCTATTGTTTTTTGTCGTGCGAAAGATTTATTGCAGTACTCACAAGTTGGCATAATGTTTATTTTAACATCTTTTCTACGTTCTTGTAAAATGTATAATCACCTCCTATAAACAATAGTAGCATTAAAAATGTAGATGGCATTACTCCTGCAAATATCATCAGGAAACCAACAAGAAAAATTTGTTGTTGTATATGGTAAAATATGTAGGCTTTAACTAATCTTGGTGGTACAGCATAAGATAGATAATCAGTCACTGATCAATTCCTCTGCCATTGGAAATATATCTGCAATAACTTCAGCACAGGCATGAGCAATATCCATGTGTTCTTTTTGTGTGCCGTGTCCGCCACGCAGTTCTATGTAATGAATCCAACTTCTTAATGTGCCATTCATGTACAATCTAGTTTTGGTCAGTCCTTCTGGCAAAACTGCTCTGGCTTGTTCTTTTGCAATGCCTTTACTGAGTGCATTGTCATATGTTGTCTTTGCTATTTCTATTATGTGTTTTTGCTGAGCATCCCACCACATTTGCAATTCCATGTCTGCAACTGGTATAGAATTTTGTCTATTTTTTGGATCTTGCAATCTTGCTTCTCTTACTTCAAACGTGTCGTCCATGTCTTGTGGATTTGCATATCGCTGTGAAAATTCTTGAAACGAAAACGATCTGTGTCTAACAATTTGATGTGCTATATCTCTTGTGGTGTTGATTTCTAAACAAGCAGAAACCATTTCAAGTGGCGACCAATGTTGATGTTTTATCAAATACCTGATCAGTTTCTCTGATGTCTCTGTGTTTGTTTGATTACTAGGATTGCTTACTCTCGCACAGTAAGCCACCATCTCAGTTACATCCATGTTAGTTTCAAATGATTGTGGTAGTTGCGAGTATGATATTAGTTTTGCTATCAATGTTTGCTCCCAGAGTGCATCTCTTGAACTTGGTCAGTCAACTCATACATAGTGTCACAGAATTGTTTATATTCATCATCTGAAAGCGACGTCTTGTATAATCTCAAGGCCGCGTTAAGCATACTAGCCCCGATGATCATTGCATTGTATTTGTTAATCCAATCCAGTGTTTGCGACCAAACTATTTCGTTTGCTTCTACTATAAGTTCTTTATCATCTAGATCTAGATCAAATTCAAGTTGATCACTCATAATACTATCCACCCTTTGACTAATGCTATTAAAAGACCAATGAATGGCATGAAACCAAGTAAGAACCAAATCAATCGTTCTTTATTACTCATGTTCGCCGCCTAGGCCTCTTGTAAGAATACCATCAACTTTTTGTGTCTGTAATTGTTTGAAATAAATTGCTGTGAGGCAAGTCATTGCTAAAAACAAAGCATGAGCCAATGCAGATATACCGAATGCGTAGATACTTTCAATAATGTAAAGGCCAAACACTGCTGACCACATCCATGCTAATATCTGCATAGACATAAACTTTACTTGGAATGGAAGATCTTTGAGTGCATTGACTCTGTCGTCCATAATTGAATTCCATTGTTCTTTCATATAAATCTCCTTGTTAAAACTATATTATACTACAAATACCACAGTTGTCAATCAGCAGTATAATCATTACCGTCAAATAAATCTGTTTTGTCTGCAATTTTACTTGCTTCTTCATGACCCGGCATAGGATCTTTTTGATCTACAATCTGATTGTTATACCACTTCTCGGAGTATTCTTTATTGATATTTGTCCAATGCACTATACTCTCTGAGTCTGCCCGTATAGCATCTTCAGGACACTCTGGTTCACAGACACCGCAATCTATACATTCGTCTGGATTGATGACAAGCATATTTGGTCCTTCGTAGAAACAATCTACAGGACACACCGAAACACAAGTGGTATGTTTGCACATTATACATTTGTCATCAACCACATAAGTCATTAGTGTATTTAGATCTTCTTCCTTAAATGATCTATGTCTGAAGACACATTACGAAGATCATCTTGCATCTGTGAAAAACGCATTCTCAACATTCTCACATTCTCTCTAATTCTACCCATTAGATATGCAAGATATAACATTAAAAAAAATGTTAATGTTAATGTTGCTAGTTCGATTATTTCTGATCCCATACTAACCTCCTACGGAAAATGGTTATAACTTATTATACACTGGCGTGGTAAAATGTCAAGTAATGCCGTGATCTTTTTTAAGTGCTGTAAACTCTTTGGTGCTCATGGTAATATCTAATAAATCAAGATCTGCCTGTTTAGCAGTTGGATACAGTGCTTGTAATTCTTTCATTTTAGATTTGGTTGATCCTGTTTTCTTTTTAGGATATATCCATTTGTGAAACAATACAAAGGTTGATCCACACATGGCACTCAATTTCCATAAGAGTCCTTTATGATTTTTTGACAGTGTCCAAAGGTGTTTGTTGATATTTTCATTTGCTTCTTCGATATAGAATTCAGTCACTGCTCTATCTTTGTGGTCAACAGATGCTGTCCATTTAAGTGTCATATATGGTGAATACAACTTTTTATCTTCATCCGACAACTGAGCATACCAGTTTTTATTTCTGGTATCCACTGCTCTCATCATCTGTTTAATATCTAAAAATTTGCCAGCCATAAAATATTATAACATAATTACAAGCCTATGCCAATCATTTCTAATCATGATCAATCTTGGAGTTCATATCAACAAGTAGAACAGATTTACAAACAGATGTCTAATGAAAAAACGACAGTGATCGATACACAATGGATGGATCCTGATCAACTGGATGTGCATGTAATCAAGGCGTTGAATGATAATCAAAAGGTAGTAATAATGAACTGGTGGGATGAAATGAGGGGCGACTTTAGACGTGACTTATACAAAAACAAAGATGTATTGGTATTGCTGAATGAATGGGTATGGTTAAAAAACTGTGAACAAAATTTTGCTCAGTATACATGGGACCAAGTACAACCGCAATCATTTGACAGCACCTATCTATGTTATATGTACAAAATTAAACCATGGCGGCAAGTACTGTACAACCAATTATCAAAACACACAGGAACACTTTCTTTAGGCACACAAAGAAACTTTAACGAAACAATTACATACACCCATGGATCAAATTTAATTAATAAAACCAACGACTTACCTCCAAGTATAGACTTATATTCATTAGGAGATATGAATGTGTGGAATAAACACTTTTTAAACATTGTGTCAGAAGGATTGCATGGAACATATTATCCTGTATGGATAACAGAAAAAACTTTCAAACCTATAATAGGCTGTAGACCTTTCATAGTGTACGGACATCCTGAAACTACAGAACGTTTGCAATCCATTGGGTTTGAAACTTTTGATGATGAGTTTGATCATGAGCCACACCCTGAATTTACAGAGCATGCCAACCAAATTGGAAAAATTGTTGATACTATAAAGACACAAAATTTAAAAGTATGGTATGAAAAATTAAAACCAAAAATAAAACACAATTTTGAAAACTGGCGTACATATGCTATAATAAAACACAACGAAGCAATGAACCAAGTAAAAGAATTTATATGTTAATTTTGAGCAAATATCCAACTGACTGGGCATCTTATCCGATGATTAAAAAAGTATTCGACCAAATCGTAGGCGACAATGTTTTAGTAGTTGATACAATATGGAGCACCATGGCCGAATACAAAGACAATATCAATCGTTGGTTGAGTAAGCCTCATCACAAAGTTATTGTAATGAATTGGTGGGATGAATTTCCTGCACACAACGATTATGTTGAGCAATATGGGAACAACGATAGAGTATTAATTTTAGATTATATGGCAAGTTGGTTTAATATATGTGATGAAAAATTTGTGCAGTACTCATGGGAGCAAGTACAGCCTAGTGGATTCAAAAATGTATTTTTGTGTTATCAAGGCAAATGGAAACATAATCGCGATGCATTGTTCAAATCTTTACATAATTGGTCGGTACCAGGAATTATTACATTGGCTGGCGAACATATATTAAAAGACAATATCCCTGCACATGAAGGCAACGACAGTATATACAATCCTGGCCCTAAGGAGTCTGACTACTATCCAAACGACATTTATTCGTTGGGAGATATTGATGTATGGAACTCACATTTCCTAAACATAGTGACAGAAACATTAGATGGATCAAGCTATCCAACATGGATATCTGAAAAAACAATTAAACCTATGATCGGGTCTAGGCCTTTTGTAATATATGGCGATCCAAATATTGTTGATGTATTACACTCGTATGGATTAGAAACATTCGATGATGAACTTGATTGGCCCACGGTGGATTATGAAGATAACAAATTTCCAATGTATCATTATCAACGTATCAATATCAAAACAGGTCTTAAAAATTTGTACAGACAAGATTTAAAAAGTTTGTATAAAAAATGTTTGCCTAAACTTGAACACAACTTTCATGCATGGCGTAAAGTTGCTAAAGATCAATATGTAACGCTGATTGGTAAAGTGTCTGCTTTTGTAAGTTGATCCCAAATCACATAATCTTCCTTGTATTCCTGTTCACACCATTTCCGCATAAACTCTTTTTCTGAATCAAAAAATTTTTTTATATCTGTGTGATAGTCAATTGATGGATTTAAATGTGGGACAGAACCCATTAATGGCAAAGCCTCACCTAACATTGTTTTCAACTTAGTTATATTGTATACTGTTACTGTAGAATGCTTTGGTACTACTTGTCTGCAATATTCTGTTTGCGATATAGTGTGATTCAAATCTGAAATAAAAGCAGGATTATTCAACCAAGCAGTAGTAGTTTTTTGTATAATTTCTTTTTCATTGCCTTTATGATGATCACATAAGTCACTTAGCTCTCTACTCAATGCACTAATGAATCTCACGTAAGGATCTCGCCATACAGTAAAAAATTTATAATCTTTTGTACATTCTCTATTATTAAATTTCTTCCAGTCTGCATGTCTTGATAGCACTGCATCTATAGATGATGACGCCGAACGCATTATAGGAATCACCGCAATCTTTCGATTCAAACATACCCAATGTCCTTGTGCATATCTGTTTTTTCGATGTCTTGATAAAAAGGCATCGATAGCACTCAAAAATATTTTTTCTGTTTGGGTAGGAATTACAAGAGTTGGTTCTGGATCAGAAGTATCTACAGTTTCGAATGATTCAACAATGCGTATGCCATTTTTTATTCTAACGTTCTTAACATCAGGCATAATTTATTGTGATTTTACAAACTCATCCAAAGATTTAAGACGTTGCACTAAGTCTTTAAAATCGCTTAAGAAAAGTGCATTAGGACCATCCGACGGTGCATTGTTTGGATCGTCATGTACTTCTAAAAATACTCCAGCAATAGATTGTGCCACAGCACTCATGCTCAACGGTTCAACCATAGTTCTGTCACCACCCGATGATTGGCCTTGACCTCCTGGATGTTGAACAGAATGTGTTGCATCAAATATGATCGGCGTATCACATCTTTTCATGTGTTCAAATCCTCGCATATCTACAATTAGATTTCCGTAACCAAATGATGTTCCTCGTTCAATAATAACACTCTGAGTATTGCCGGTTTCAGCAACTTTCCTACAAATATTATTTGTGTCTGTGTATGAAAGAAACTGTCCTTTTTTGATTGTAACAATTTTGCCTGTGTTAGCCGCCGCAACAATTAAATCTGTTTGTCTACACAAAAAAGCAGGAATTTGTATTACATCTGCAACTTCAGCAACAGATTGTGCTTGATCCGGTAAATGAATGTCAGTTGTAATTGATACTCCTAACTTTGTTTTAATCTCTTGTAAAATTTTTAATCCTTCGTCGATACCAATTCCACGTTTGCCACTCATCGATGATCTGTTGGCCTTATCGAAACTTGCTTTAAACAATAGAGGCACTTCTAATTGATCACACACATCAACAACGTGTTCAGCAATCATTATAGCATGGTCACGTGATTCAATTTGACACGGGCCTGATATAACCATCAGCGGAGTGTCATTATAAAAATTTTCGTAATTAATTTCGGCCATTCCAGAATAATTTGTTTAAATGCACAGAGTCGTTGTTACGATTTACATCTTTAATAAAGTATGCACACTGTGGTTCGGGTGTTAATTCTAACGGTATTGCAATCAATTGATTGTTTCTTACACGTGGAAAGAACCATTCTACTTCGTTGTAGATGTTTGTGATGTTAACATCATGATATTTTGGTAATAATCCGTTTATTGGATTGAAGCAAAATGCTTGAAATGATCTATCATTTAACGAAGTTAACGGAATAATTTCTAATTCTCCTACTTCTGAATCACCTAACAGAATATGCCAATCCAAAGGCATCTGTATTTTTTTGTTTGCTATTTCTAGTGTCACTGATGGTGAAGAAAAAGATTCTAAATAAATCAAAGGCATAAAGAAAAAATCTGGTTCATTCGGATCTGAATTATCCAGCACTGAAAATCTTAAATCTTCATCTACTTGATCTGGAATTTTATTGAGTACAAAGCACTCGTTGTCTACTGTTAGTATTTGCATATATTACTATTATATGCTTTATGATTGTTGATAGTCAACCTTTGTGATATTAAAAGGATACTCTGCTTCGCGATAAAACTTTTTGCGTTCTGTAAGATGTCTTTTAGAAAATTTTGCTGTTGAACAAATATCCCAAACTTGCACAAAGTCTTTGTCTTTGGCTTTACGTATTCCTCTACCAATTGACTGTATCACTCTCACAAATGATTTACCTGGCTCTAACAATACAAGATTGAATATACGTGGCAAATTAATTCCTACAGATGCAACACCATAAGTTGCAATTATTACTTTGCCTTCACTTTCTTTCACCTCATCATATGTTTCTTTTCTATCATCAGCTTTGGTTGAGCCACTTACAAATGTTGAATCCGGCACCGCTTCTTGTAACAACTCGCCTGTCTTAATTCTATCAACCAGTATAAGTGTGTTGCCGGTTTTTGCCATTTGTTTTATAAGTTTACCAATGTAATCTATTCTGTGTTGTCTGGTTACTAAAAATGTTTGTTCTTCTCTGTAATTTTTGTACTCGCAAAAATCAACCATCTGCATAACTTCGATATTCAAATTTGCCAATAAGCCTTTGTCTTGCAATTCCTTTGCACTCACTCTGTTGATTACATTACCAATTGACACATGGAGAGATTTAAAATCATGATCTGCTTTGGGTATGGTGCCAGTTAGTCCCCAACGTATGGGCACCTGTCCAAACACATTGCCTAACAGTCTACGCAATACATCTGCTTTAGCCATGTGTACTTCATCAACAATTACACACACAACATCACGTTTGAATTCTTCAATTAGATTGTCCTCAGAGTTTAATCTTTTCTTTTCTAGTATGTTCAATGATTGCCATGTAGCAATAGTGTGTGTATGTCCTATTTGTTTTCTGTCGCCAAAATATACACCAACATCTAATCCCATATTGATATAATCTTCTTCAGTCTGTGTCACTAGTGATTTGTTTGGTACAATAATAATACTGCGACCATACGGCTCTATCAGTTTGCTCAATGCGGCTGTGATAATTGTTTTACCAGCGGCAGTTGCCACCTCTTGCAAACATTGTGGATTGTTTACAAAGTTATTGATAACTTCTACTTGATGATCACGCAGTTCAATTGGCTCTCCAGCGTTGTTGTGTCCTTTAGGCCACTTGACATGTTTGAATGTTTCTGATGTAACCGGTTCGAACTTTAAGTCATAATGCTCACGTTCGTCTTCTAAGTTAAATGTGTATTGTTCGTGTTCTAATATTGGAATAATTTCGTCCAGCAAGTTCACATAAGTCAATCCGCCCTGTGTAAAGAATGATACAGTACCATCCCATCTGCCTAGTCTCACAGCCGGCATGTATCTTGCTCCTGGTATTTCGTACTTAAATTTGTTGGCCAGTTTGCGTCTAGTCACTAGATCTAAACCATCTAGTTTGACGTTTACTTCGTCTTTAATTATTATACTACAATGCGGCATCCGTTTATTATAAATGGAAACCTGCGTTCAGTCAACGGTAGTTGCTTAAATGTCTGCGTATTAATGAATCTCGAACATTGGTCCAAAACCGTGTTTGCCATTCGGTCGTTGCGGTTAGGACCATCTGTTCTGCATTTGATATCCGTAGATCGGATATCTTAAACTGCGATTGCAATTTCTTCATTCACTTGCTCTTCACTAATTGCTTCTGCTTGTGCTTGTACGTCACTAGTGATTTGATTTGTAGTCTTTGTAGCAATTCCTGTAAATCTTGTCACAGTGCCGTCTACTAATACTTTGAACGATCCAGCAGTTTTCCAACTTACTGTTGCGTCATCACCTGTGTACATTTTTTTCACTACACCGTTGATAGTGCCTGCAGGAGTTTCTTTTCCTGTGATGAATTTAAATGAACCTGAACGACCTTCATAAGTTGTTCCTTCGGTACATATAGTTTCTTGTATTTTATCTAATACTAATTGTGCGTTTGTCATTTGTTATTACCCTCATAGTTGGTTATTAATACTACTATTATATGGTATTTTGACAAATGCGTCAACCAGTGCTAAGTTATTGATTTAGAAAGTGAAAACCGCAGTAAAGACTTAATCTTTTTTCATTTGTGGTATTTTTTTCAGCACCATGTCGTTGTTCTAGATGATTACGCATTACATATCCTGTGTTTATTTTGTAAGCAAATTCATATCGAATTGACTCGTCCATGTGATAAAATGTAGTACCTGGTTGCCCTTTTGCTTCAGACAGATAAATCTGGATTGCACCGTGTGGAGAAATATGTCCTGCTGACTCGTCACCATCTATGTGCCAACCCTCCATGTGGAATTCAGGTTCGTCATACCATATTCTAGGTTCTTGCACAATAAGATCTGTATCAAAAAATTTACTCCAATATTCCTCTTGTGATTGTAAGTGCTCTCGCATCTTATAAAAAACATGTGATTGGTCAACTTCTTGTGTGTCTATCATCTGTCTAGGATAATCTGGAACATCTTTCCACGGCAAATTTTCTAGATTAATATCTAATAATTCTTTAGGAAAAATGTCTTCAACTAAAAACAAATCTTTAGCAGAATCAACAGCAGTAATTTTCATTTTATTTTTTTGGTTTTTTTGTACGGTTAATATTTTCTTTTAGAAAATCTAAAAACCATGGATTATCTCTAAACACACCAATTAACCAATTTGATAACGAGTTAGTGGTTTGTTCTTCTGATTCCTCATCTTTTAATGGACCACCGGGTTGGTTGAGAGATGAATGATACACAATGGCATGCATAACTTCATGTAGCATTGTGTTAGCAAGATCGTCATTATCTAGTTCTTCGTGTATTTCGATCTTGTTCTCACGATTTAGATATTGTCCGTAACAATCTGTGTTGTCTTTTTTGAAAGATGCTTTAACATAATCAATGTCAATGTCTTTCCATCCTACTTTTATCTTTGTTGGTTTGCTCATTTAATATATGTATTTAATTCATTGTAAGTGATCTGTTTACAGTTGTCAAGAGTGAAAAACTGCTGAGGCAAATCTCCTTCAACAAATGTCCAACTAATATGGGAATTTTCTTGCATGAACCCATATATCTGTTTGGCCCAGTGTGTTTGATTAACAACAGTATTTTCATTATCGTATGCGTTGGTATTTTTATATACATTCAGATTTGGTCCATCTTTTGCACAATCGAATCCTATACAAATCAAATTAGTGTGTCCATCATGTATAGCAATGTGCATAGCAGTAGTTCCAGCACCCATATATGGATTGTTTGGAATTAAATTACAAGAGCCGCCTATTCTAGTCATATTCAAATGATTTGTATACACGGCATTTTTTTCACCATATTCAGAATCTTTTATTTCTTGATAAATTTTTCTATCAACAGTAATCAAATAATCAGGTTCATAGTCTCGATGCAAAGCATTACATCCGTAGGTATCTTGTGGTAACTTATATAAATCAAAACCTATTCGTGATTCACCATTGCCAATTATGTACGCATCCTTGCCGGCCGGATCATTAAACACAGTACGTGGAATCCATACTCGCTCTTCATGTTTTTGTCCTTGTCTTATTATGATATTGGCGATTATTTCTTCACCAGTGTATTCGCTTAGTGCCATTATAAACTTTTTAAAATATTGTCTGCAGATGATTTGTCTATTCCTTGTTCATCTACAAACATTGTGATTATCTTTTGGTTTTCTATTACTGCCGCAAATCGTTTTGTGCGTTTGCCTAATGGTCCCATGTCTGTCAACAATCCTAATTGTTCAGTAACTTCACCATATGGATCTGCCGCCATTGTAATTTCTGAGCCTTCAGCATTGATGTAATCGTCAAATGCAATCATCACGTATGGATCATTTACACTCATACAGATAACTTCTTGTATACCTTTACGATATAATGCTCTTTCATTTTCAACAAATCCGGGAAGATGTGTATTTGTACACCCGGGCGTAAATGCTCCAGGTATACCTATCAATACAACTTTTCTATCACCGATATATTGATCGATATTGTGTCCTTCGAATGATGCTGGTTGCTCATTGCTCTCTGTCATTTCGTATGTTGGTATGAGTACTTCGCCTGTAGGCATACCGTAACTTTCAAATTCAAATAATGACATACTATAATTTATCCTTTCTGTCTTATCCTAATATATTTTTTCTTGGTAACTGTTTCCCATTTACCAGATCGTGTAAGTTGTTCTTTTATAATTTTTGGCACTACTTTACCAACATCTTTGACATGTGACTTGCCGTTGAAGTTTTCTCTCACATACTTCATCAGTGTATTTTTTGTGTGTGTGCTTGTTTCTGATATAACTTTGTCCATTAAATTTTTTACTGCTTCTAATGTATCATGCTTGTCGCCTTTGCCATCTTGAGGTCTCACCCTAGCAAATCCAAGCCACGACATTTCTTGGCCTCTTTGATATTGATAAAGTACACTTCTTTTGTAATACAATTTTCCGTCTAACACACAAGTTTCAGTGTTAGAAATATCTCGCCAGTTTAATTTTTCTTCTTCTGTAAACACTGTGTCTGGTTCGTCTACTCTGATATAAATGTCTTCGTCCATTATTTGTAATTCTCAGTAATTAGTGGATCTAATTTTATTTCTGAAGGATTAGGCTTCCCGTGAAATACAGCAACACAACAATCATCTGGAAGTTCTCTTTTTCCAACTACATCATTGCGTGAATAACTTGGGTCTCCTTTAATCATTCCAATTTCCCATTTGTAACTCATAATCCATTCTCTAGGCCACATACAAGAATGAGGGCGTTCTGCTGTGACATAGTTTTGGTCACCTGGATACGATGACATAACCTTTTCATGATCGTCATGAAATTTATTCCACATATTAACTTCTTGTCCTGCATTAAATTTCATTACCGATGAATTACGTGTCTTAAAGTCTTTTATTCTGCACCTATTGAAATCCTGTATAATAACAAATGCATCACCTTCAAACTCCCAAAGATGATCAATGTTGTTAATGATTACTACATCTAAATCCATAAACACAACTTTTCCTTCCAATCCTATATCATCTCTAAACATATGAACTTTGTTCCACCAAGTTTTATATAATGGTTTTATTATAATTTGTTTTATGTTCGAATTAACATTCTTTTTATTGTCTGTGATAAGATTGAATTCTACATTAGTAGAATGTCGCGTAACCATATTGTATAGTGTGTTTACATACTCAGGACCGTACTTTGTTCCAGTACACACACAGACAAATGTTTTTTTCATATAAATGACCATTGATTGGTTAAATGATTAGTCGATAAATGTTTTTTAATGCGACGCCATGGGATACCCTTTTCTATTTCGTCCACAAACCATTCGCAGTAACTTAATCGGTTCAGCCAATGTTGTCTGTCTGGCATTTGTAAAACATTGATATCGCCATCTAATGGGTTTCCTACTTCATAGCACAATGAACTGTCATGTACCATAACAGGAATGCCAGCCATTACTGCTTCAATACCTGGATTAGAATTGTAATTGATGACACAATATGCTTCTTGTAGTCGTTCATCAAAATTAACATTGTCACCTTTTGTAAATCGAGGAAAGTCTTCTTTTACATTTGGATATTCAGTAAGCATTAATTTAATGTCTTCTTTGTGTCTCGGATGTTGTCTGACTATTATTGGTCTGTAACTTGATGCTCTTATGTGTTCGATAGTATCTCGCAACCAAACTTTAACAGGGCCAGCAGTCCATGCCTCAGACTTTGTGTTCTGCAGACAGATTATAATTGGGCCACTTTCGCCTACATCGCGCCATGGCTTTAACGACAGTCCTAATTTTCTTGCCCTTGAATCGTCTACGTGATCTACATCTTGATTAGCAAAATTGGCCACACTGTTGATGCCGCCTATGCCTATTCGCCATGTTTCGTTTCTTATCAATCCACCTACTTCTATTACAACTATTTTTGCTTTGTCTTTGTAATAATCATAAATTGGTTTGCGACCATACATATTCAACAGAACCGACCATATTACCACAACGTCTGCTTCAGGCCGTTTGTTATTATCACATACCACATAATCCTCACTTGCAAGTGAGCGTATGAATGCATCCATGACCGGTATGCCTGCCTTTGCGGCTGTGTCTTTGAATACTGCTATCTTCATTTCCAGTGGTCATGCTCCCATTTAACTTTTAATGATGCTTTACTGTTTTTAGCATCTTTACGATCACCTTTCAAGTGATCCATATATTCTCCCAGTTCTGAATTAACGAAAGGATGCTTTGACCCTCGATATCCTAAAAATCTTCCATCATTCAAATCATTGTCGAGATTTCTATCAGTTGTATCTATCCTTGCCGCATCGTAAGTGAAAGAATCTGTAAAGCCTTTTAAGTTTTTCCACAAGTCTTGATCATAATATTGTTGCCAACGATTAAAAAATGCTTTTGCTTGTGGCATCTGCAAATTGAATGTTATAAATCCAGTTTCTGAAAATCCCTTTTTAGGCCTACCTAAAAATGTTGAAAATTTATCTGCCGGAGCAATATGTTCTAACCACGTCATTGGAATATCTTTGTATGTAACTGTATCAGCATCAACAAATATTAATCTATCAGTCTTGCAACGTTTTGCCGCATCAATCATGCAGAACACTTTCCACGAAAATCTGACAGCATCATATTCGAATGCTGAACGTAACGGTTTTTCCATACGTTGTTTAATGTACTCGCTGTCCTTGTTGCGTTCTATAAATTTTTGCAATGCTGGTTGTGTTTCTTTAAGTGTGTAATATTCAGTGTTTACTGCTCCGAATGATTGTGCAACATCATCGGGATAGTATATTTTTTTTACTTCTTGCGGCCAGTGTTTCTCAATTGACTGTATGCATCTTCGACCATACACATCCCAGTGTTTTGACCCCCATGTTGTTGTTACTGTAAAACTACTCATTTTCTCGCCATTCAAAATCTAAATTCAAAGTTTGTCTAGTGCCAGATGGTTGCGGATATGCGCCATGTAACATATCACTTGGCATGATAATAAAAGTTCCTGGTTCAGGGTCAATATGATAAGAAAGCAAGTTTTCGTCTTCTTGCAAGACAAAATAAAATGCTCCATCGCCGTCCCATCTTCTTTTCGGCATCCGCAGATAAGCCACTGTGCTGATACGGTTAGATACATCTGTCTTGCCTTTTTGATGACTGTGCAATGTGTGATAAGAATATTCTTGTCCTTTGACCGTCCATGCACCAACACATGCTAACTTGATATCTTTGTCAAAACGTTCCTTCCACTCAAGTTTGCACTTGTCCTTCAATGCTTGTATCAGCGATTCCCATTCATCGCTATTCTTGTTAAACAGTTGCCATTGTTGTGAATTCTGGCCTTTAGTTGAACGCAAATTAGTAGACAAATCTATTGCTTTGTCTTCATCAGTAAAGTTATCAATAATAGGTAATACTTCATCTAGGCGTATTTTGCTTTTGATTATCCAATTACTCATGTGCTTTGATAAATTCATGCAAATTTTTTGCAATTAATTTATGTCCTTCTTGATTTGGATGATATTTGTTGGGTGAGATATATTTGTTATCTTGAAACTTTGTGAGTTCTAAAGTTTTGTTATTTGTTTTTGCACCAAACATCTCCACTGCACTTTGTGGTAAAAATTTTGTTTCGTCTATGCCATGATATTTCCAATCTATATTGGTCCATCCTTCTATGTAAAAATCTTTGTAGCCTCTTTGCTGGCACATTCTCTGTAGTGCTAGGATTGATATATTTGCTTTGTGATAATCTAATTCATCTGATTGCACTTCACTAAAATAAAACTTTGTTAAATGACTCTTATCACCAGTGGGTCTCAACACTTTTGGTTTATTATCTTCGAAGTACAAATATCTTGCAGGATTGGTTATAAAAAATACACAAATACAATTATCTAATTTTCGAGTTTTAATAAATTTATCTAATTGTAATACCAACGAATCAATAGTACTGCCTTGTTCTGCACAATTAATAAAATTTGCAGTATCTAAACTTTCATGCAGTATATCGCCAAATGCAAATTCGTGTGTTGCAAGTTCTGTGCCTACTGGCCAACTGTCACCAAATACTACTAAGTTCATTTTTTTAAATCCGATACAGACCAACCTTTGTCTGTAATTACATTTATACCCCTTGCTCTTTTTTGTGAAGTATCTTTGAGAACATCATTTACAACTACTCTGCATCCCTGTGACACACCCAAAATAAGTTGATCATAAGGTACCATATGTGTAGCTAGTTGTTGTTCTGTAAATCTGCGTGATGATTCTTTTCTAGCAGACACTAGTATAATTGTATCGCCACGCATGTCTAGTTCGTCTAACGCATCACGGACTCCTGGTAACAATTCAGCATCTTCAAGATCAGAGTATCTATGTTTGTGTTTAAAAATTGTGCCGTCGAGATCGATGAAGTAAGTTGCATGTTTATCTGTTTGATATTCTAACAGCATATTTGTATACAAAAATAAGTCTTCAGGAGTACCAAGAGGTTTGTATGTATCAATCTCTTTTATCAGAACCTTTTTATCATCTTGGATAGCTTGATTAAACACTGGACAAACATAAAACTCGTTATTAGTGCGGATATTTTTTTCAATCATTTGCTCTGCATACTTTACATAATCAGACCCTTTTTTCCAATAATACACTCCTACAGTTGCATCGTTTGAGATTACTGTTTTTTCGTCTGTTTCTGTGACAAATCCTTCTGCATTAACTTTTGCGTAACTGTGTTTGGGATTGTTACTTTTGAAAGTCAACATGCCAGCATCTGCACCACTCCAATATGATATTGTGTCAGCACTGTCCCATTCAATCCACTGATCTGAATTTGAAATTACTAAAGGTTGATTGTTGTTAATAAAATCTTTTGCTAACAAAGTAGTGCATGCCGCACCCTCTGTTATGCCGTCAACCTGGACTATGTTACAATCGGGTGTAAGAACGTTTAGAAGATCATGAAGATTATACTGGTCATAGTGTTCTTTCTGTACCACATAGGTATAAGTGGCATCTATGTCAAGAGTTTCAACAGCAATCTGAATCATAGGCTTACCTCTAACATCAATCATAGGCTTAGGTAGAGTGTAACCAACTTCAGCAAATCTACTGCCGGAACCAGCCATTGGTATTAATACGTTAATTTTTTTCATTTGTCCTCCAAATATTTAAATGGATAATTTGTACACACTCCTAAAACGCCTTCTGGAATTAGTTTATTTGGTTCCCAGCCTAGTTCTGGCAGAACACAATATCCACCAGCAATAGTTTTACCTGGATAGCACCACATATCGCCACGTGATGTCAACACAACTGTTTCTTCTGTGTGATAGAATACACGTTTATCTAATGATAACATTTCTTTTAGTGCTTCTGTATTTTTTGCATGAAACCAAGCACGTTCATCGTCCAACAACCAGTCTGGCAAAATATCTTTAGGATCATCATGTCCTAAAAAAAATACTCCATCAATATACCACACATCAACTTCAACATCGAATCCTGCTTCTAGAGCCTTTTTAAATGTGTCCGGACGATTCTCTAACTTTTCATCTTTTCCATTTAGTAATCCGCGATGTGCTATTATTTTCATTGCATTGCCTTCTTTAATCTTTTTACATCATCAGGAAAAAAACATTCTTTAGTTTTATTGTATAACCATTCATCGCGTAATTGCACTGTTGACGTTCTTATTCTTTTTGCTGTCGAGTCTTGTGTAATTTTTTTTACTTTAATCATAACATCTTCTAAAAATATATATCTATCAACTGCTATGGCAAGATCTTTTGTGTAAGAATCTAAACACCAATGATGAAACTGTGGTGGCCAAAAATAGCCTAGTGCATCACGCCATTGTCTTGCAATAGTAGGATGTGGACAAGTTTGATGCTCCATTCCATGCTTCTTACCGGTTGCTGTACCAATTGCAAATATGCCATCTGGATGTTGTAACAATTGATCTAAAAATATAAGATCCCATGCAGGCGTAATAAACTCTACATCGTCACCAACCATTTTGTACATTTTACTGTGTTCACTTTCTGCCAACACGTTCCAACTCATCACTGTGCTTCTGTCTGGACCTATGTTAACATCACGCAAGTTGTGTTTTTTGTATTGGTCTAGAGTAGGGTCATCGTCATTGAGATAAAATTTTACTTTAATTTTATCCGGCCACTTGGCAGTGTCATATGCAGATTGTTCCATTCTTTTTGCAAGATCGGGACGACCTCTGCTTGGGCAACATATGGTTATATTAGTTTCTTTGTCCATGTGGTTGGCGTATGCTCGTTATCAATTTCTATAGGCAACGAATAGTTAAATTTTCTTATGCCTCTAGTTCTAATGTATTGTAACGTATTTTGTATGCCTTCTGCAATACAAACTTTGGTTTCATAATTGAAGTATTTTCTAATCTTGTCAGATGAGCAAGTTGCATACTTCACTTCTTTGGGTCTACCCGGCATATATTCATGTTCACCATTGTAACCGGTTGCATTGGCTGTAATGTTAGCAAGTTCATTAATAGTAACATAATCTTCATCTGGACCTATATTGAATATTTCTCCCACAGCAGAATTATCAAAACAGACTTTGTCAAATACTTGCAACGTATCATCTATGTATGAGAAGCATCTTTTTTGTTCACCATCACCATATATTATGCAAGGCTTACCTTGTAAGTTTCTGTGTAAGAATATTGATACTACATTTCTAAAAGGATCATCATACACTTGATTAGGCCCGTAGATATTGTGTGGCACAACAATGGTCCAGTCGATACCATTCACATCACACAGACATTTTACTGTGTCCTCAGCGGCCACTTTGGCAATGCCATATGGATCTTCTGGTGCTGGCGTCATATCTTCTGTAAACGGTGGTTCTTGCTGGCCGTATCTAGCCATGGAACTTAGGTATACAAAGCGAGTGATCTTGTGCTTAATCGACGCTGATAACACGTTTACAGTAGCATCAAATGTGTTTCTTGTTACAAGCACCGGCGATACAACGCTCAATCCTTCATATGCTGTGCAGGCCGCATGAATTACCAATTCAAATTTTTCTTTTGCAAACAGTTGATCGAGTGCTGATTGATCACAGCAATCTATTCTTAATGTTTGCACTTCTGTGAGATTATCGTCATAACCGCCAACGCCGTTATCAACGCCAATTACTGTGTGTCCTTGATTATGATATCTTTTCGCAAGATGTGATCCTACAAATCCCAAAGATCCTGTGACTAAAATTTTCATTCATACACTCCAATTGATCCAACTTTGTGTTTTGGGGGTCCTAATATTTCTTCAACTGCTTTTTGTACTCCTGTATTTTTATGAAAAAAATCATGGAACACAATTTTACCTTCTGATACTGTTGTTAATTTTTGTGTTAATATTTTCATCCAGTCGTATGTGTGATTAGCATCTACAAAAATTAAATCATACTTGTTATCATCAGATAGAACAAAATTAATTGCATCGGAAATTTCATATTTTATTTTTACGTTTGGTGTTTGTCTTTGCACATTGGCTTTTGTTATATTAATATTTTCTTCGAATACATCTAACGTTGTCATCGTGCCTTTGTTGCCAGAGTCTACTAAGGCCTGGGTCATAACGGTTGTAGACAATCCGTGATAACATCCTAGTTCTAATATATTGTTTGAATCATATGCACACTTATATAGGTAGTGTGCTTCCACAGGTTGTAACCAACCGTCGATATCTGATTTGATTACGCCGTTGTGTGTTGGTAGATGTAACAAGTTTTCATGATACTCATTTAACATAGATACAGTCTCTAGTCACTTTCACTGCTCTTTGATATCCAAGTTCTACTAATAATTCATGACTGTCATTTTTTGTGTAACCATATGCTTCTGAATTAAGGACACATCTTTCTATTATAATCACTGGTGAACAACGTTCTAATGTTTTTCTCGCTCCGTTGAGTACAGGAATTTCAAGACCTTCTACATCTATCTTTAAAACGTCGACAACATCATAGTTGTGTTCATCCATTGTTTTCAAAACAATGTCACCATTATCTTTAGGCCATACTCTTGTTGATCCTAGATGATTATCTATAGCAACTGCCAGTTTACCTTTGCCGGATTTATCTGCAAGGCCATATTCGTTGAGAGTGATGTTTGATTTATCTTTGGTGTTTATTTTAAAACATTCTATATTGTAATCAGCAGGTTCAAATGCAGTGACGTTTTTGAAAGTATCAGCATAGTGATTTGCCCATCTTCCAACATTGCCGCCAACATCTATCATGTGTGTTCTTCCGTTGGTTCGTTTTAAAACTTCTTCATGTATTTTGTTGTCATGTTCTTTAACATTGCCCCCAACATGATGTACTGGATCGTCTCCGTCTGGAATATAATATCCATCTTCTAACAGTTTCATCTTAATTTTGTTTCCATAACGTTCATTTTGGGATCCCAACCCAATGACCGCAGTTTGGTTGAAGGAAGTACATTTGATTCTAATTCAAAATCTTCACCATCTGTTACTGGTACATCAAATCCATTTTTTGCAACCAATTGGTCAACCTTAAATGCAATACCGCAACCACATTCAAATACGCCTTTTTCTATAGGATGATCAATCACTGTTTGTATTGCACTTACAACATCCGATACATGCACAAAATCTCTAGTGTGTGTGGTTGCATATTCAACAATGCCTAATTTAATTTTTGATATCAACATTGTGTCTCTTGCTCCATCTCCCCACACTGTGGAAAAACGTAAGCCTACGGATTTTTTAGGAGCCATAAATTCGTCAACATATTTTGATAGTGCATATGGATTTCTGTGCCACTCCAAACAAGCAGACGATGATGCATAAATTACTCTGATATTGTACTTCTCGCATTCATCAAACACTGTTCTACACTTCACAACATTTTCGTTCCAGTATAAATCTGGGTTAGTGAAACTTTCTCTTATATCGGCTTTTGCCGCCAAGTGAATACACAGATCGGAGTTTGGTTGTATCTTGAAATTTTCAATGTCTTTGTTAATTAACAAATCCCAGCAGTCTACAGTATGTCCGCCTGCTTCCAAATGATTCCGTAAATGTGTTCCGATAAAACCGTGTGATCCTGTGAGTGTGATGTGCATATGTCTATATATAGAAGTCCCTGTTTGACGTTAATGATTCTTGATTGTTAACTTTTACTGCACGTGGCGTTACTACTTGTATATTACAGTACAAATCTTTTACAAACATATCAGCGGCAGTTAATCCTTCTTCATATGCTCCACGAATCAACCGTTCAGCAGTTTCCGGCTTCACCACATAGCCGTATGTACCTTGCAGTTGTTGTTGTCCTTTTCGATAGTGTTCTAATTTTTCAACATTTGATTCTCTATCTAGATCCGGATCTGGTTCAACAAATCGATGTTTGTCTAGATGAAGCAGTTGATCAAACGGTGTTTTCCATGTGTCTGATACCACAATAGAATCGTGTTCTAGTATCACAACTGTTTCGTCTAGTTCTACACACTTTTTCCACATTTCCAAATGTGAAATCATACAACCTCTAACACCGCCTTTGTTCCATTTAATTTTGTACAATTTTGGCCCTGGAAAATATGGCTTTAAATTTTCTCGTTTGATGTATTCGTCTGCACGTGAAGGTGTGTACCCTTCAAACATCTCAGCATCCAGTCCATGTGCTTTAGCACTGACCATTGCATTAATAGCCGGCTGATGTGTGCTTTTAACTTCTCTTAAAAATAATATAAATGCTTTCATTTTTTTATAAATTTTTCCCATACCATCTCGTAAATGACATAAACAAAAATACTTACAACTGTAACTACAAGAGTAAAACTTAAAGATCGAATTAAGTCACCGAACCATACATAGGATAATAAAGATATCCATATAATACCAATCATTTGCCAGATGATCGATTTGTAAAATAACATTTTTTTAGTCATTGATGCTTTTATTTTTTAATAATAGATCCATGTACTCTTACTCTTATGTGACCGTTGTAATAATCATCTGATTCCAGCACACCTCTAGCAAACTGTTCTTTGGCTTCTAAATAATTGCACTCGCCTTTTGACTTGCAAAAATATAATATTTCTCTTTTAAATTTTTCTTTGCCTAGTGTGTTGACATCTTCTGTCAGCAAATCACTTGAACCATAATAGTCTTGCCAGTCACTTTCTACTGTGTGCCTACGTTTATTTTTTTTACCTTTGAGCGGTGGTCTTGATCTTTTAAATTTTGCCAGTTTTTTACCCACATACATTCTACCTGTTGTAGTGTTGGTTATGAGATACACAAATCCAACACAGTCTTCTGGCAATTCTTTAATAGATTTATTATTGTACAACCACATTAAAAATAATTCTCCATTGTGCCTTCACGTGAAATTGAATTAATCATACAACACAGTCCTTGTCCCAACCATCTAGCTACATCATATTTTATAGGAATAACATTAATATCATGAGATTCAATTTGTTTTACGATACTCGGGTGATTTTGCCATGTGTGCTTGTTCATTATATAATTGTTTTCATCGATGCTAAAACCTGTTACTTCTAGAGTTGTGTTTTCATAGTCATCATCTTGAATAAAGTCGTCAATTACTTCTGCAGGCAAATACTTTGATTCTGGACTTTCTATAACTGTCCAGTTTGCAAATACATCTGGCAACATATTTTTAGGTAAAACAGAAAAAATTACTCCGGGTTTCAATATGGAAAAATATGCATCTAGATGACCGTGAGTATTTTTAACATCAATGATTTCAAATTGTGGAAATTGTTGATTTAACCATATTTTTGCTCTTTTATTAATTACAGCAGTTTCTGAGACAAACATTTTATTACCACATAAATTTATAGCAGGACCATCGAACAAAATTTCTCCATATGCGTTGCCGTCAATATTATCCCAATTCTCTGATGCGTGAGTTGGAATTGGTGAGGCAATCCATTTTGATCCATTATCAAAGTATTGTTGCCAAATATGTTTATATTGTATATGATCAAAATATGCCGTTTCTTGCGGACTAGGACACTCAATTATTGTATCTGCAATTATTGAAAAACTATCAGTAGGACAAAGTGTATTTTTTACTCCTCGTAATTTTATAAACGGTGTTTCTAGTTGTGTGTTAATAGTGTGTTTTATAGGTCTAGGCCTGTGTACGTTTACATCAAATGATTTGAAAGTATCTACAATATTTTCTAATGTTTGTTCCACTTCATCAAAAACAAATTTGATATGATCTTTGTGTCTAGGATCTACAATATCTAATAGACTATAATTGACTTTTCCAACTACAACAGATTTACATTTTGTAAAATTATCAAATTTGTTTATTTTCATTTTTTCTTTACTCTTCTATGTATAAATTTTAGAGATGAATCTACTAATATTTGTGGTATGTTTAAATCTAATGTTTTATAATATTTAAATTTTGCGATATTATCGCTTTTTTCGTTTCGGTCCCACAAACAAAATATAAAATCTATATCGCCAAACCAACCATATTCGTGTCCATGATATTTTATCTTACTTTGTTTTTCATGAGCAGTTAAACTGTCAAAGTATTCAACTTTATTTGGTTTGTATATTCCTTTATCGGAGCCTATTCCTTGTTCATTTATTATTATCTGTTTAAACTTCAAATATTTTTCACTGCATTCTTTGTCACCGTTCCATGATATTTTAAATGTCTTAACATCACTGCATACAAAATCAAATATTTTGTCTAGTTTAATAGTATGTTCTTTGTTGGCTGTAAAACGTTCATCAAAAATTATAGTTTCATCCATAGATATGGTTATATGATGATTTACCTCAGCATAAGTTTTTGCCACAAAATATACAGGCAGATTATAACGATTACTTTCGTTGACTTTTTGCATATGTTAAACTATTATATACTATATGCATGATGCCACACAACCAGTAATCGATAGTATTCTCCAGTGGATGGAAAAATTTGTAGAAACTCCACATCCATCGTTTGGTAACATGCCTCCATGTCCGTATGCTAGACAGTATCGAGTGCAAGACAAGATAAAGATTGTTGAAGCACCAACTCAAGGGGTGTGTACACCTATTTGGGAAACTGCTGAACAAGTGTTCGAAACATGGAATGACGAGTTCGAAGCCATTATCGTGGCACGTGCAAACGTGGCCCGTCAATATAATAGTGCAGGAACAGTATCTACTCGAATTAAAGAATTAAATGACAAATACAGATCGAAAGATTTAGTGGCTTTGGAAGATCATCCACAGGACCCCGAAGAGATTGACGGCGTACAAATGAACCATGGCGATTTAATTCTTGTTGTAATACAACGTTTGAGCAAGATAAACAAACACTCGGAGATGCTTCGAAACGGAGAATACTATCACAAGTGGTCCAAAGAAAATCTAGATGATGTTGTCAATTGGCGTTTTGATGATTAAGTTTTTATCCATATCTATCGCCCGATTATAAGCATCCACATCTTTTCGCCATACTTCTCCGTCCCACCACTCAAAACCAGGCAATGTGCTTTTCCATCGACATGATTTGTCATAACTTGCTCCTAGATAAAAATATAATTTTTCTTGGTTATGAGCTTGTTGCATTTCATACCATAAACTGTATTTTCCTAATTGTAGTTTAGGTGTAACATAATCCCATGCCATTTGCCAGTTATCTAGACTCAATCCATATATTGTCCATATGGAAAATCCCACAATGTCATTTTGATGAAAATACAAATATACAACATCTGTGTCGGATATATCTTCTATTGGATTGGGTTCCAACAGTGTATAGCCATGATGATCTAGATATTTTTGGTATATTTTAGCCAACGTTGGCATGATGTCTTTGGCATCTGCACCGGAAATGCATTTTATATCAATAGTGTCTGAAGTTTTTGGTTGTTTGCTGTGTTTACAGAACTGTTCAATATCTATTCTTACGGTTCTTAGTTGTTGCCATACGTTATCTGAAATTTCTGCCCATCCACAAGCAAGTGCATATTCTTCTTCATGTTTTTCAAATTCGGCAAAGACTTTAACAAACTGAATATCTTGTTTGTCTAACTTTCCAAATTGATGTTTATACCATGTCCGCATATGTAAGTATTTTATATGGATATCTATCATATTTTTGCGGATCATCATGCGGATGTGGACGGCTACGAATTTGCTGAAAAAATGCGTAAGTTTTTGAATGGCATGGTTGAACTTGGTAATATGCAATCTTACAGATTAACCAGAGCCAAATTAGGTTTTAGATCAATGGATCTGCCCGAGTTTCATATCATGATGGAATTTAAGAACATGCAACAACTAGACGATGCAATGACATCTGTATTACGTAATGAAAAACACATCGACGACAAACATGTTAATTTTAATCAATTGGTCGACACAGAAACAATTCAACACTTTCTTTACAGAGATTTTCCAGACGAAATATAATTTTCTGGACTGCCTTTGCGTTTTAGGTCGGCACTGTGGCAATGTAACCCACCGTCCCAAAAAAGTCTGTGTCTTAAAGGCACAATGATTGGCTCGATGTTATGCTGTTTTAACCATGCAAAAAGGTCTTTGTCATATGTCATTACACACGCAGTAGATTCATTAATCATCACGATGTTTATGTCAAACACAGTTTCATCTACTTGCCCTAGCCATTCGGATAACCATTGATTTATAAAATTACATAACTGCTGATTGCCTTCTTCGCCAGCCATATAGTATTTTCCTAATGTGTGTCTTTTTGCTTTTTGAAACGTTTTAATAGTGTTCACTGTTTCAGGCAGATAATATACATCCCAATTGGGGAAATGCTCATCATGTACACGCACATCATCACGAGATATTATTACTCCTGGTTTGCACAATGCAAAATTTCCATCTGTGTGTCCACCTATTTCAAGTATGTGTAATTTACATTCTGGCAAGTATACATCCATCCATTGTGTAATTTTTTCCACTATCTGTTTGACATTGCCAGACCTTTCCTCAAATGCCAGTATATCAACAAACAGGTCGCGACCGACCATAGTCCAGCAAGGAGGATGTAATTCGGGAAATTTTTTTTGTAACAATTTTGCCCAAGATTGTTTTTTGTTCTTTTCAATATTGATAATTTTTCCATATCTGTCTGCATCACTCTCATCCTGCACAATTAAACTGTTTCCTAAAACAGCAAGATAGTTCCTTGGTTGCAGTGTTTTTATGTTATGATAAAAGGCAGGTTTGTTTGGCCACAATCTCGCATTTGAATCTGCAGTCTCTCTCAGCACATTTACTCCGTGTGCAGATAACACATTGGCAAAATTATTCAAGTCCTCTTGTGTTTCATACAACATGTGAGTGAGTTTTTCTCTGATATCTTGATCTTGCACATGTTCAAAATACTGTATAGGCACACAAGATCCAACCATCATGATTTCTAGTGGATCCCAACTGTTCCAAATGTTATATTCAATTTGATCGGGCATTGTAAATTATATGTGTATATATGAGTGCAAGGCAACAAGGCAACTCAAAAAATTTTTAGGCAATATAACGTCTCGGAACATAGCGAACTACTCTGTAACAACAGCGGCGAATCGCTCGACGTCTATTAAGTCAATACCCCGATGGAGTCACTGCCAACTGAGAGACTCCTTAAAAATCACGTGTGTATGGTAAGCGGAAAGAGCCAAAAGGGTGGCAACACTGGCGAGTGATTGATGTGACTCACATCAGAAACATAGGTCAACGTAATAGTTGGCTTATGACTGAAGGATCTACATCAGGAAACGGCATTATAAGGCTCGAGTGCAAACGAAGAGCGATTGACGTAGTCAATCTTTACTTGTTGTCTACTTTGTGAGCATCATAATCATGCATGAAATCATTCAACGTTATGTCGGCACGTCTTAGATCGGTGTGTTTTTCAAAGAAGTCAAACAGCAAATTAGCACACTCTTTAGGAGAATGTGTCATCAGCATCTTTTGTAGCACATAGTTGGTTTTGTTTCTGCGTTGATCGGTGTTCAACACTGCATGTTTGGAAGTAGGAGCAAAGTCGTTCTTCATAGTAGTAGCTATATTGATTTCAATGTGAATTATACTGTAAGTTTATACGTCACCTAGATCAGGAATCATAGCACCTTTTTCGTCACGTGCAAATGCACTGCGATCTCTTGCTCTTTGTCCTACCTCGGTATCTTTAGAATCTGCCTTTGCCGCTTTTCTTTCAGCCTTTGCTATAGCTGTGAATATGTTCCGAATCTCTTGTCCATTGAATTTGCCATCATCACCTACAAGTTTAGCACTGTCGATGTTAATATTATCTCTAGGATTTTTCTTTTTCCTGGCATCCACAAACGTAGTGAATATTTCTACTCCGGTCATGTCACCTTGTTTTTGGGTGGCATACTTGTTGAATGCATTCCGCATATTGTCTACTTCTTGTCCTATTTTACCAAGTGGAATTGGCCCTTTCAACGCATCAGCGGCTCGTCCTATGCCAGAAGCTGCCGACTGTGCCGCACCAGCAATTTTCGGATCAAATTCAAATAGGTCAGTTAGCTTCATATTAATATTTATAGCAATGGTAAATTAGTCTTCTTGACAGTTTCGATATTTTCTTTTACTACCTCGATCATGTGTGTTCGATCATCAGGTGATAGCATAAATGCAGAATCATATTCTAAACCGCCTCTCATATACCAACACAGTTTTACAAGTTCATGTTTGATATTACTGACTGTGTTGTCTAGCTCTTTGAAATAATCTATTATTTCAGACTGCGAGAGGGTCAGGATTTTGATACGAAAAAATTGGAATTATCCATAGATACAGGCACATCAAATTTTTCAGGAGCACCTTTTTCTTGTTGTTCTTTGGTAGTGGATACTGGAATTGGCTTTAGTTTGCCCAATTGGGTCTGAGCCTGCAATTTGTCTTTTATAAGATTTGCCTGCTTTGAATCCATATTGTCAACAAATTCATTGATGTATACTCTGTCGGTAACATTTTGCCCATCTGCTGTGATCTCTAAAATTGACTCTTGCATGTTGGCCACAGTGATGTTTGTCATACTCATGAACATTTCGGAAAATTTTGATTGTTTATCAGCAGGATTGAGATCTGATTCAACCACCTGTGATATCAATCTCTGTTGTTCATATGTCTTTAACTGCAAATTTGTGAGTTGTCTGTAACTCATTGGTTTAATTTTGAAAGAAATAGGACCAGCTGGTACATATCCATCAAAAGGCCTTGTATCCATTTGATCACTAGCAACTCGTAAGTCCACAGATACTGTTGTCTTTTCGTCGAGGCCAGGAATAGCAGTAGTAACTTCCATTTGCTCACCATATGTGGCAATGCGGATAGCAATCATTATTGTGTCTATATCCATCACAGGCATCATCCATGGATCTGTAATGCCAGGCACACATGATCTAATCACAGACACTGTTGACTCTCCATTCATTAAAGCATCTGGAGTACTCATCATCATTTCATCTTTGGCAGTCATTGGATACACACCTAATTCTTTTTCATTGTCAAATTTTAGTGTGCCCTGTGGATAATGCTCGCCACCGGAGGGTACACTAGTGTAAAGTGCTATCTGTCTAAAATATTTAGAAAGTGGATTGGTTGTATTTGTCATAAAAAAGTTTCAATAAATACTTAATAATAATAGTATTTATAGGATAAAAAAATGGCAGTTCGCTTTAAGGACGTTACAATAGCAGAAGAAACCTTCTCAATACCAGTTACCGGATTTGCCTCAGAAGACACTCTGCGTGACCTAGTAGACGCCATAGGAACAAGCAAAGGCAACAAGGGAAGATCAGATCCATCCGGCGCAGGCGGTGTAGCAGGAAGTATCAAGAAAACTGGAAAAGAAGCAGAGAAAGTTTCAAAAACCTTTGTAAAAATGCACCCTGCTTTGTCGGCAGTGGAAACAGGATTTAATATCCTAGGCAGTACGTTAACAGGAGCAACCGGCTTGGTCAAATCCATTGCCCAAGCAGATGGTTCGTTTAGTTCATTGAATTCAGTGGTTGATTTTTCTGTAGGACAGGTAACAAGATTTACGTCAATGGTTCCTATACTGGGAGGCTTTCTTACAGCGGCTTCAGAAACCACAGGAGAACTTACAAAACTTAGATTAGCATTCATGGACTTACAGTTTGACTCATTCAGCAGACTAGGACAAGCTGGATTCAGACTTACAACAGATTTGGGAGACACATTGGAGACTGTGTTGAGAGCAAATATATCACTGGATCAATTCAACAACATTGTGGCCACTAACAATGATGGCCTACGAATTTTTGGTGGATCAATCAACAATGCCGCAGTTGAGTTTTCACAAAGGCTCGAACGGTTAACTGATCAAAAGTCGCCCTTGGGACTGGGATTCAGAATGCTGGGCATGGATGCCACCGACATAGCAGACGAATTTGCAGACTTTATTACATCGAACAGATTCAACCGCAGATTGATGATGGGCAGTGAGTCAGAACTTAATGAGGCCATGCTCAAAAGAGCAACCAACGAAAGACGTCTTGCTGAATTGACCGGACAGAGTGTGCAGGAACAAAAATCTGCATACCTACGTAAAGCAACCTCACAAGCTTTCCAGGCAGCTATTATGGGAGAAGAGTATCAATTGGAATTGACCCAGTTTGCAGCTACCATGGGGGAATTTAATTCGGATCTAGGTTCATTAGTTGAAGCAAGATCTGCCGGTTTCCCTCTAGTTGATGCCGCCCAAGCAAATTTAATAGCATTTGTTCCTGGACTTAGTGAAGCACTAGACACAGCATTGGTCAATATTAAGGAAGGCGCAGATGTGGTAGGTGAAACTGCCAAAGTTCAAAAAATTATAGCGGACTTTGCTCGAAGTGACAGGGGAAAACAATTAACACAGTTAGGCCTGTTGGATTCACAATTTGCCGGCATAGGAGATTTATTTTTAGCAGGTACAGCCACAGGGACACAACTTATGAAGTTGAATGCATCAATGAAAGCCAAAATGGGCGATGATTTTGTACCGTTCAAAGATATCAAAGAAGCAGATAAGGCGTTTAATGCACAATTTCAAGAACAGATAAAATTAGCGGAAGGGATGGCCAAAAGTGGTGGACTTAGTGTTGAGGCTTTGGAAAACTTAGGTCTAGATGCAACTACCATCGGTATAATACTTGGCAAGGTCAAAGTTGAAGATGCTGTGGGCACATTTCAATCAAGACTATTGGAATTGAGCACTGCCGCAGGACCATTAGTGGGTCTGCTGTTAGAGATGACTACAGGTTTTGATGCAATGTTAAGGAAAATTGATCCCACTTACGAAAAGAGGATGATAACAAAGAACATAGAAGATGTCGCTACCTCGCAGGGATTGACTGGTGAGATTAAAAACCTAGGGACAAATAGATTTAAAACGACAGTAGACGAGGCCGGACTGCAAATGTATTTCAACAAAAGACTGAATCAGTTTGTGTATGAGAGAAGCGGCACAACAGAACCTATCGCACAGGATTACAAAAAAACATTCAATATGTCTAAAAGAGGTGCGGCAAACTTGGTTGATCCTGAGACAGGCAGAGAAATACGTAGCAAGGAACAGTTGGAAGCTCTCTTACAAAGATTGGTTACACTGACAGAACAAAACAATATTGAAAACAAAAAGGCTAACACAGACCAAAAATACAAGGGTCATCCACAGGGATAGTAAATACTTGCAATCAAGGAATAAAAAACATATAATAATACAATGAGTTGGAAAAAATATTTTAATCTTGTACAACCGGATGGGTCAATGTCACCAGTAAGTGGCACGAACACAGCCACAGGTATGGCTGCCATGGGCAAGAGAAACTACACTTCATATCTGCCAGAAGTGTACACAGGACACCCAAACAGAAAAGAACGTTACTTCCAATATGACCAAATGGACCAAGATTCAGAAGTGAATGCGGCACTGGATATCATTGCAGAATTTTGCACACAAGGCAATAAAAAAACAGGCACGCCATTTGAAATTGAATTCAAATCAGAGCCTACAGAAACAGAAGCATTAATTCTTAATGATGCAATAAAACAATTTGCTACGATCAATGACTGGAATCGCAGAATGTTTAGAATGTTTCGCAATGTATTAAAGTATGGCGATTCATTTTTTATTAGAGATCCCGAAACACAAGAACTTATTCACGTGGCAGCTTCCAAGTGTGACAAAGTAATTGTAAATGAATCCAAAGGCAAACAACCAGAACAATATGTGTTTGCGGATTTGAATCTAAATTTAGAATCACTCAGTGGTTCACAAGTAGCGGCCAATGTCACATATTCATCTCCAGGATCATCTGCTGTGATGGATCAAGGATATGGCAAACGTGGCGGAGCATATTCAGGACCAGGATCGTATGGCACAGGATCAGCAGGCAGATTTGAAGATCAACAAAATCAATACGCAATTGATGCCAAGCATGTCACACACATTTCATTATCAGAAGGATTAGATTCAAACTTTCCATTTGGTACATCCATATTAGAAACTGTTTTCAAAACATTCAAACAAAAAGAATTACTTGAAGATGCAATCATAATTTACAGAGTACACAGAGCACCTGAACGTAGAGTGTTTTACATTGATGTAGGAAACATGCCTACACATATGGCAATGGGTTTTGTTGAACGTGTAAAAAATGAGATTCACCAAAGACGTATTCCGTCTCAAAGCGGTGGTTCCAACTCGATTGATGCATCATACAATCCGTTGTCTATCAATGAAGATTATTTCTTTCCACAAACAGCAGAAGGACGTGGATCAAAAGTTGAAACATTGCCTGGTGGCACAAACTTAGGCGAGATTGATGATTTAAGATACTTTACTAATAAGTTATTTCGTGCATTAAGAATACCTTCATCGTATTTGCCAACTGGCCCAGATGATGGAGCAAACCCACAGTATTCAGATGGTAGAGTAGGCACAGCATACATTCAAGAATTAAGATTTAACAAATACTGCCAACGATTACAAGAGATTGTATTTCCACCGTTAAACAATGAATTTAAACTGTTTCTAAAACAACGAGGCATTAACATTGATACATCATTGTTTGATCTTAGACTGTGTACACCTCAAAACTTTGCCGCATACAGACAGATAGAACTAGACAATCAACGAGTACAAGCATTTACACAGATTGAACAAGTGCCTTATTTGAGTAAAAGATTTGCACTGCAACGTTTCTTAGGATTAAGTGAAGAAGAACTTGCTAAAAACATGCAGATGTGGGCAGAAGAAAAAGGCGAATCGCAAGATGAAGCAGTAAAAGGTGAAGATTTACGTAATGTTGGCGTCACAGGCGGCGGCATAGCAGGTGATATATCCAATCAAACAGATGCAACTCCTGAAACACCAGATATAGATACCGAAGGCGGAGATCTTGAAGCAGGTGACGAAGGCGACACTGATATAGAAATTTAATTAAATAACAATATGCAACTATTTGAATTTTTTACAGAACTAGATCAAAACAGAATTACACAAGAAGAAGATGTCACTGTGTACAATCTAGATGACACTAGAAAGTCAAGACTTACCTTAGAAATGATCAATCAATTAAGACACACTATACATGAAAGACGCAGAGAAAAATCTAAGTCTATAGAAATGTATCAAAAGATGTATGGCGGGTCAATTGCTGACGCGGCCGTTCCTGCATAATCATAATTAATTACATCAATGTCAAGAAGATCCAAATGGCGAGTAGCTGCCTGCGAAGCGGCAATACAAGGCAAGTCCACTGTTACACTTTTTAACAAAAGTGGCGAAATATCTGCGTGGTTGTCACCAGATGAAATAAAAAATCCTCAAAAATATATTGAAAAATTTAAAGAAATTGCCAGCAAAGCCAAGATAAGTCCACGTGACATAGAAAGAGAAGTTCCACCCAAAGACACATCATATCGTCCGCAGGGTGATATTTGCTTTATTATAGCAAACGGAGAATCACGCAAAGGTTTTGATCTAAACAAAATGCGTGACAAAGGATACATTATAGGAATGAATGTTTTACCTATAGTAGAAAACTTTTGGCCAGACGCACTGGTCAGTGTTGATATTGCAACAGTCAAGTGGCTGTGTGAACGCAATGTTCCAGACAAAACTGAACACTGGACATATCCTAGAGGCGGCATCAAAGACCCTCGTCCAAAAAGACTGCAAAAAGATTGGGGCTGGTCATCAGGTCCAACAGCAACACGACTAGCACTGGAATACAAAAAGTTTCAAACAATTTATATTATTGGAATGGATTTTTTTGGGGTTACAGCAGACGGCAAAGTGGATGAAAAAGCAGGTAGTAAACTTAATAATATGTACAAAGGCCAAGAAAGATATCGCAAGTCAAGTTCTGGAAGAACATATTTTGGCAACTGGCTCAATCAAATGGTGACAAATTGTGATAATCATAAAAGTGCAAATTTTTACCATGTAGTGCTTGATAATCAAAAATCTCCCAATAAACTTGCAGTTAAGTCCAATTGGATAGACATAAATTATAGTATATTTGACGAACACCTACAGGAAATGTCAAAAAAGACCCCTTAAAAGGGGCAACCTGCCGTACAACCTTAAATACAAACTTAATCAACCAAATAAGGAGACTATCATGTCTAAATTTGAAACACTCCTAGACTTACTTGTTAATGAGCAAAAGGACGAGGCTGAAAAGCTATTTCATGAAATTGTTGTAGAGAAATCAAGACAAATTTATGAAGGAATCCTTGCTGAAGACGAAGAAGTAGAGGAAACTTCGGAAACTGATGAAGTTGAAGAAGCATCTGACAATGATGACGATGCTGAAACTGATGAAGTTAAAGAAGACGATGTCGACGAGGCTATGCACGGCGACGACAAAAAGAAAAAGAAAATGAAAAAAGATGAAGAAGTTGATGAAGCTACTGAATCTAGTGAAGAAACAATTGAAGAAATCGGCGGCGATCAAACTGACGATTTAATTTCAGACATTGAAGCAGAAGCACAAGGCGACGATATGGCTGACATGGGAGATGAAAATGGCGACGATAACGGCGACATGGACATGGACGGTGACGGCGATGCTGACCCTGAAGCAGAAGAAATGTTTGCTCCATTAGAAAAAGAACTAGACGAGTTAAAAGCTGAGTTTGCAAAAATGATGGACAGTGACGATGACCAGCCAGAAGAAGGTATTTCACCTTTCGAAAGCACAGATTCAAAAGACGCTGACACTATTGTTAAAGAGTATGCAAACATGGTTAAAGACGGTCATGGTGCTGAAAAAATGGGCAAAGAGTCAGGTGCTGATTCAAAAAAATCAGTAGTTGCTTCAAAAAATAAAGCAATGAATAATGCATCTCCAGTAAAAATGGACCAAGGCGGCGAAGAAAAAGGCGGCGTTGGAAAAGCATTAACAGGCGACACAGCGAAAGTTATGGGCAAAAATTTTAAGAATGCAGGTGGAATTACTAAAACTTCTACTGAAGGCACTCCTAAACCACAGACTGACACTGCATCAACTGATAAATCACCAGTTGCTACAAAATAAGGAAATAGGATAATGCAAGTACTGTCAGAACACCTAACATTTGATCAAGCACAAGTTGTGGTTGAAACAAATAACGAAGGTAAGGACTTGTACATGAAAGGCATTTGCATTCAAGGTAACGTTAAAAATGCAAACCAGAGAGTGTATCCTACTTTCGAAATTAATAAAGCAGTTAGCAAAATATCCGATCAAATCGCCGGGGGCTCAAGCGTCCTTGGCGAGGTCGACCATCCAGAAGATTTAAAGATTAATTTAGATCGAGTTTCTCACATGTTAACAAGCATGTGGATGGATGGACATAACGGATATGGTAAATTAAAGATTCTCCCAACACCAATGGGAAAATTAGTAGAAACAATGTTACAATCAGGCGTAAAATTAGGCGTATCATCCAGAGGATCAGGCAACGTAGACGAGGCATCAG
>Ga0209535_1000248_pt1 | contig 36938 bp, 69 predicted proteins | sample LinPmetageLP28_FD_184041 | JGI IMG/M metagenome (GOLD analysis project Ga0209535, IMG submission 184041) | Marine viral communities from the Pacific Ocean - LP-28 (SPAdes) (version 2) | ecosystem: Environmental > Aquatic > Marine > Oceanic | place: Pacific Ocean | collected 2009-08-22
CAATACAAGAACAATTAACATCAGCAATACACAATGCTGTAGATAAGATTACAGAAGGTAATAGAGGTGTTATTGTTACTATAGTAGGAACACATAATTGTGTTAGCTGTAGAGGAGTTAAACATCAAGGAGCAGCAATGGTTACAACTAAAGCTTCAGGTGTGTTTAGAGAAAATGACAATTTAGCTAGAAAAGAATTTTTTGACAGCCTAAAGATTAACAACGGAGGGCATAATATATAAGTTATGAATAGAAATAGATCACTAGATGAGTACCGACAAACTAAAGATACAGTATATCAGGTACCTAAATATGATCCCCAAACTGGGGAAATAAATCCTTACTATAAGGAACTAACAGGAATGGATGTCAATCAAACACAATTAGATTTCTATCCTGAAATGCAAACGGATGTTGATTTTGTAAACGAAGTAGAAGAATTCAATAGAACGTTTGGTAAACCTAATAATTATGAACCAACAATACCGGAAAAAAAAGAATGGCAATTCGTATACGACTTTATACTTGAAGAATTGGAAGAATATAGACAAGCTTGCGAAAACGGAGACATCGTGGAAGTTTTGGATGCTTTGTGTGATATTGCTTATGTTTCCCTTGGGAACGGCACCATGTTACATGGCCTTAAGGATAAGATATGGCCAGCCTATCAAGAAGTACAAGAATCAAATATGTCTAAGTCTTGCCTCACTGAGAAAGAAGCAATGGAAACTGTCACCCTCCGTGCTAAAGAACAAGCTGAGCCATGTCATTTTGAACAGGTAGGAACTAGATTTGTTGTTTATAGAACAAGAGATCGTAAAGTAATGAAATCAATAAATTACTTTAGGCCTAATTTAACTAAATTCTTTACACAAAAGGAATTAGATAATGTTTAAAAAATGTTTTGCAAGAAAATCAGGTTTTAATTCTTTTAATATTGATTTATGGACAGATGAGGGCCATGAAAAAATTGAAAATTGGAGGAACCATGCTTATAAAGAATGTGATGAATCAAAGGCAACACATATAGGGTTAAAAAATGAACCTTTAATGAAGACTCTTGATTGGAATAATGAATCTGAGGGTATTCATTTTCATGATATGCCTCCTTACCAAAAATTCTTAATTGAAAAATATGGTACTAATGATGAAACATCTACTACTCATAAAATATTATACTTTGATATTGAAACTGAAATGGGAGATGCCCTAACACCTGAATATATTAGGTCTGCTCCTAAAAAAGTAACATCTATTGCCTATTACGATGATATGGGGGATGAATGGGGTTGTCTTATTTTAGACCCAGATAATAAGATATCAAGTAAAAAATTTAAAAATAAAATAATTACATCTTGTAGTGATGAAAAAGAATTACTTAGTAAGTTTATAACTAAATGGAATGAAATTGAACCTGATATTATAGTAGGTTGGAATAGTGATTATTTTGATATTCCTTATTTAGTTCATAGATGTAATAAAATTTTAGGTAAAGATATTACTAAATATTTCTCACCAATTGGGTATATTAGAGAAACACCTTGGTTAATAACTGAAAGAGGAGGACAATATTTACAGATATGTGGTGTACAATCATTAGATTATATGCGTTTACACATTAAATTTTCGTGGGCCGATGAACCTTCAATGCGTCTGCAGGCTATAGGAGAAAAATACGTTAAACTCGGGAAAGTTGATTATGAAGGAAATTTAGATAGATTATATGAAACTGACATTGATAAGTTTATTCAATACAATTTTCGTGATGTTGAAATATTAGTTGAACTTAATAAAAAGTTAGAATATATTTCTTTAGTAAAAAATCTATCTCATAAGGGTAAACATAATTATGAGGAAGTATATGCAAATACTAAAACACAAGATGGTGCTATATCTGCTTACTTATTAGGTAAAGGAATAATCCCACCTAAAAAAGGTAAAATGCCCCCAAGGGATCCAAATGGTAATAAACCTTCATATGCAGGTGGTTATTTATTTTGCCCTAAAGCAGGAATATATAATAATATGTTTGATTTAGATTTCACTTCACTATATCCTACTATCATAATGACTGTAAATATAGGAAATGAAACTATGGTAGGTAGAGTTGATTTACCCTTTAATGAAAAAAAGGTTAATTATGAAGGTAAAGAAGTTTGGAATTGTAGATATGCCCTATCAGATTTAAAACAAATGGATTCAAATAAAGAATTAAGTATTATTAGTTATAAAAACAATAAGGATGGGATAACTCGCCCCTTAAAAGTTAAGGATTTAATACATCATATTGAAAAGAATAAATGGACTATATCAGCAAATGGTGTTATGTTTAGTTCTAAAACTGAATCAGTATTATCAACTATTCTAAAAAAATGGTTTAATGAAAGGGTTATGTATAAGAACCAAATGAAAGAAGCTAAAAAATCAGGTAATAAAGAATTAGCAGCTCAACTTCATATGAAGCAATATACAATGAAGATTTTATTAAATAGTTTATATGGTGCTACTGCTCTTGGTGCTTTTAGATATGGAAATATTCTATTAGCAGAATCAATTACTTTAACAGGTCAAAGATTAATCCAAGACTCAGCTAAAGCCATAAATGATTATTTTAATGATGTAATGGAAGATAAAATAAAATTAGAATTATGTTAAGTAAACAATCAATAAGGAAAGAACATACTATTTATTTAAATGATGTTCAAATGACTAAAGAAGAAATTCTAAAAATAGCAGAAGACTTTAATGAAAAAGAAGAACTTCATTTTAGAAAAATGCTAAAGCAAGGAGGGAAGCTTAAAGTTAGAAATTATGTATTTGATATAAAGAAATCAGAAAAACAATTAAGAAATAGTAAAGGTGAATGGGAAAAACCAGCAAAACCCCACAACCCAGACCAATGGAATTAATTTTAAAGTACAACTTATACAATTCAATTAAATGAAGCACTTAGAGGATACACCTGAATTTGTATGTGATAAAGAAAAAAATAATTATTGTGTCTATATAGATACTGATAGTAATTATTTCCATGCAGAACCTTTATTAAAGAAACTCCACCCTAATTTTGATAAAATGTCAAATGAAGAGAAGGATGATTTAACAGAAAAGTTAGCTATTGCAAGTCAAACTATGGTAGGTCCAATTTTAAAACAAATAACTAAACAATCATTTAATCAACATAATCCTGAAAATCAAAGAATTGACTTTAAAAATGAATGTGTATTAAGATCAGGTTATATTAGGGCTACTAGAAGGTATACACAATACATTACTAGAGAAGAAGGTATTAAAACTAATAAGTTTGATATTAAAGGTTTAGAATTTAAAAAAGCTAACTTCCCACCTAAATTTGGTAAATTTTTTAAAGAATTAGTTTTAAGTTCTTTAGAGGGGGTTGATAAGGAGATACTAGATGCTAAAGTAAAGAAATTTAGAACCGATATATTAGATGGAACTATCCCTTTATCAGATTTAGCTAACCCTACATCAGTAAAAAAGTTAAATAAATATACTGAACGTAAAGCGAGATCGGGAGAAATATTTTCTAAAATAGGTAAAGGCGCCCCTGCTGCAGTTAAGGCTACTATTATTTACAATGATTTATTAAGATTTTGGAATCTACATAGAGTACATAGTGAAATAGCTCAAGGGGATAAAATTAAATGGATTTATTTAAAAACAAACCCATATAATATTGAAGCAATTGCTCTTTTAGAGTGGGATTACCCAGATAAAATGCGTACATTCATTGAGGAATATGCAGATAGAAAGAAAATTTTTGAAAGTGTATTATTAAATAAATTAGAAGGTTTTTATAGTGATTTAGAATGGTCATTAAATTTAAACCCTTACCAACAAACATTTTTCAACTTATGATAAATAAATTAGTTTTACAAAGTATTATAAATAAATACCATTTAGGTATAGTACAATCAGTTAATTGGAGTATTAAAAATAATACAGTACTAATTGATTTTATGGATCCTTCAAAAGAAGTTATTGGGAGTGTTGAACATACTGAATTTGAATTAGAAAATTGTGATTTATCTATTTTTGATACTAAAAAATTGCAAAATTTAATTTCTATTACTAATGGGGATTTAATAGTAGAATTAGAAAAAAACCATTTGATCCCAACAAAGCTAAAAATATCAGATCCAAATTTTAATCTAACATATAGGTTAGGAGATCCTTTATTAATTGATAAAGTAGGTACAGTTAATATCCCTAAATGGGAAAATAGAATACCATTAGAAGTAGAGGATCTAGAAAACTTAATTAAAGCTAAGAATGCATTAAGAGAAGAAGATAATATGTTTGTAGAAACTGTTACGAATGATGATGGGGATAACGTATGTAGATTTGTATTTGGGGATGTTAAAGAATTTGACAGTAAAATTACTTACCAACTGCCCGGTGAGATAACAGAACTGGGGGTTAAAATGCCATTTAACTCAGAATTATTTAAATCTATATTGTACGCTAATAAAGATATGGATACTGGAGAAATCCATTTAACTAGTACGGGATTAATGAAACTTAATTTTACTTCTGAAAATACTACTAGTGAATATTTTATTGTAAGAAAAGTAGAAGATGAATTTTAAAGATAATTTATTGATTTTCCTTTCTTCTTATATATGTATTGATGCAAGCTTAGGATGCACAAACAGCTCACCAAATTGGGAGCCGAGTATTATATTAAAAACATAAATTTTAGAATTATGACACTATTACGAGAAATAGACCCTGGTCTAGCCAGACGATTACACACCCCTTTTGACATTCTTGTCAGAAACTTTTTCGAAGCCGAAACCCCATTTAACCCTCTAACAACAGTAAAACTCAAACATCCAGTAGATGTTTATGAAGATCCTAAAGGACTTCATTTAGAACTAGCTTGTACTGGGTTAACTAAAAAGGATATTAATTTAGCTATTGAAGGAGACGTTTTAAGAATTAGTTATATTAACAAAAATGAACAACCACCAAACCGAGAATATTATTATTCAGGTATTGCTAAACGTTCATTTAATTTTGGTTATAAAGTAATTAATCGATTTAATTTATCAAAAGCCGATGCTAAGATGGAAAATGGATTACTAATAATATCAGTCCCTTTTTCTGAAGAAACAACCACCACAAAAACAATCACAATAAAATAAAAGAAGTCATCCTAAGCTTGTTTTATTGAATTTTTTTTATTATATTAACCCAAAAATAAATACGTTATGAAATTAAAAGCACTATTTAATGCTGTTGTAGTAAAACCAATAGAATCCGAAGAAGAAACATTTGGAAATATTGTAGTTCCTGATCTTGGAAATGAAAAAAACCAACAAGGAGAAGTTATAGCAGTTGGACCAGGTTTAACAACTCAAATGGGTCATTTTGTCCCTACCCAAGTAAAAGAAGGAGATACTGTAGTATTACCCACAATGGGGTTTACGAAATTAAACTTTGAAGGTGAAGAATACCACATAGGACCTGAAAATCAAATTTTAGCAATAATTGCTAAAGAAGAAGAAGAAAAAGATTTACCATTTTAAAAAAAAAATATGTCAAAAATTATTGAATTAGGAGAAAAAGGCAGAGCAAAATTAGTTAAAGGAATTGATATCCTAGCAGACTCTGTCGTTTGTACTTTAGGACCAAACGGTAGAAATGCTGTAATATCAACCCCAAATGAAAGTGTAAAATCCACAAAAGATGGAGTTACAGTAGCTAAAAGTATAAGCTTAAAAGATCCTGTTGAAGAAACAGGAGTGAAATTAGTAAAACAAGCAGCAATTAAAACAGCAGATAAAGCCGGGGATGGTACAACAACTTCAACTTTATTAGCTAGAGAGATGATTCATGGAGGATTATCGGCTTTAAATGAAGGTAAAAATGCAGTCCAAATTAAAAGAGATATTGATAAATCAGTTAAACAAATTATTGATGAATTAAAAAATATTAGTGAAGATATTTCATCTGAAGACCAATTGGAACAAGTAGCAACTTTATCAGCTAATAATGACCCTGAAGTTGGAAAATTAATTGCATCCGCTATGAAAAAAGTAGGTAGAGATGGGATAGTCCACATTGAAGAGTCTAAATCTGGAGAAACTTATTTAGAAACAGTTGAAGGTATGCAATTAGATAGAGGTTATAAATCTCATTTTTTTGTTACTGATAATGATAGTATGACTTGTCTTTTAAAGGATGCTTATATTTTAATTGCGGATCATAAATTTACTCAAGTAAAGGAATTATTACCAATTCTGGAGCAAGTATCAGCTACTGATAAATCATTATTTATAATTGCTGAGGATATTGATAATGAAGCCTTAGCTACTTTAATTGTAAATAAAGCTAGAGGTACATTAAAAGTATGTGCTATAAAAGCTCCTGATTTTGGGGATAGAAGAAAATTAGTTTTAGAAGATATTGCAACATTAACTAATGGTGTAGTATTTGATAAAGATAAAGGAATGAAATTAGATAAGTTTAGTTGGGATTGGTTTGGAGAGGCTCGTGCTGTAACTGTATCAAAATCAAAAACAACAATAGTTGATGGTAAAGGTGGAGAAAAAGAAATTAATTCTAGAGTAGATAGTCTTCAAAGTCAAATCGATACTTCTAACTCACCTTTTGAAACTGAACAATTACAAAACCGTTTAGCTAAAATGGTAGGTGGAGTTTCTATTATTCATGTAGGTGGATTTAACGAAACCGAAATGAATGAGAAAAAAGATAGAGTTGATGATGCTTTAAATGCAACCCAAGCGGCTTTAAGTGAAGGAATAATTCCAGGTGGTGGGGTAGCATTATACAAATCAAGAAAAGTATTAGGTAACTTTACAACAAGTATAGGATCTGAAATTGTATATAATGCGTGTGCAAAACCATTCCAACAAATACTATCAAATGCTGGATACAATAACTCAACAATAGATTCTCTTACAAAAGAATTAGATGGTGATGATTGGGCTGGATATGATATTAAACAAGATAAAATGGTAGATTTTAAAGAAAATGGAATAATTGATCCACTTAAAGTAACAAGAACAGCATTAGAAAATGCAGCTGCTGTAGCTGGTACTGTATTATTAACAGAATGTGTTGTTGTAGAAGAAGAATCAGAAAATAATCAACCACAATTAAACGGAATGTTCTAATGAGTACTAAAACAGTTGAACATAATGAACTAATTGCCAAAAGAGTACCCCCTGGAGATCAGTGGGTGCTTGTTGGTGATCCTAAAAAAGAAGTATTTAAAACACTAACTGATACCTTAGAGGCGTTTCACCATCAAACAAAATTTAAAGGTGAATACAGATTAGCTCCTTTAAATAGTAAACTATATGCTATTAAAACATCAGAAGAAGAAATAAGAATAGAAGAACCTAAAACATTTTCTTTATATGGAGAGTTCCAACAGGGAATATAATTTGGATATTATAAAACAATTTCGTATATTTACGTTATGAATAAAGACCACGGATTATTAGTTGAACGTTACCGTTCTAAAACACTAGAAGAGTATGTTGGAAACGAACACATCAAAAACCAAATACAAAACTATTTAGACCAAGATGATATTCAAAACTTCATTTTTTACGGGCCTGCTGGAACAGGTAAAACTACTCTTGCAAAACTTATTGTTAATAATTTGGACTGCGATTATTTATATATTAATGCTTCTGATGAACGGGGTATTGAAACTATTAGGGATAAGGTCACATCTTTCTCAAGTACTGCTTCGTTTCGACAGATTAAAGTTGTCATATTGGATGAGGCAGATTTCCTTACAATTCAGGCGCAAGCGTCATTAAGAAATGTAATTGAAAAATTTTCACGTAGTACACGTTTTATTATGACTTGTAATTATGTTGAGAGGATTATTGACCCACTACAATCAAGATGTCAAGTATTAAAGATAATACCACCAAGCAAGCAAGAAGTAGCAAGACATTTAGCAGATATATTAAATAAAGAAAATACTAAATTCGATCTTAATGATCTTGCGAATATAGTAAATTCTCACCACCCAGATATAAGAAAAATGCTTAATACTCTTCAATTATCAACTAAGGATAGTGAGATAATATTAGACAAGTCAGTCATTATATCTTCTAACTACATGAATGAAGTATTAGTAGAATTGAAAAAATCAAAACCTAATTGGAGGACTATTAGGCAAATTATACTAAATTCAAATGTTAAAGATTTTGAAGAATTATATAGGTTTCTTTATGATGAAGTTGGAAGTTATGCTTCGGGGAATGAAGGGTTAGCTACAGTATATTTAAATGAATACTCATATCATTCACAATTTAGAATTGACAAAGAAATAAACATAATGGCTTTAATAGCTAAATTAATAGAAATAAAATAAAAACAAATAAAGATGAATCAAAACCAAACTCAAGCACAACCTAATGTAGATTTAAAAAATACTACATCAATCGAAACCGTAGGTGGGAATAAAATATTCCAACAAGGTGTAATTTTAAGAAAAGTTTCTAAATTTGTAGTAGGTGCAAATGAAGATGCTATAATGCCAATTCCTGTATTTTTTGACCCAGAAAGTGGTAAAATTTTAAAAGATACTATTCCTTCAGATTTAAGAGAAGAGTATGAAGATCTAACTGCAGATGTAAAAGATACTGAATGAGAAACATCTTTGATTGGTTAAACGAAATTACAATAACAAAACGACCAGTTAATGATATTCCTGAAGAATCCTGGGAAAAGTGGAATTCCTATATGATGCACCGTTATTTGTCTATGTATGTGGGTTATGTTGAAATAGTAAATTATGTTCAAAAAATTAACCCACAAAGTAAAAAGCAAATATATAACATTTATAGACAATTAATTCCAAAAAAGAAAATTTATTTAAAGTATATTAAAAATCTTAATAAAAAATCAAACCAAGAACTTATTGAATATATATCTAGTTATTTTAAATGTGGTTTAGCAGAAGCTGATAATTATATTAACATTCTCCCATTAGAAGAAATAAAAAATATATTATTTGAAATGGGGGTTGATGAAAAAGATCATAAAAAATTAATAAAATGAAAAAAAGTAAAGTTATATCAGCTTTAAAATTACAAGCATTGGCCGATAAAGAAAAAGCATTAATGGCTTTAGATTTATTAGAAACTAAAGCAGTTGGGATAGGTGATCATACAGCAAATGATTTCTTAGCTGATGCTACAGAATCATTAAATTTATTAGCAGAAGCCGATGATAGATTATATGCTATAGAAAAATATTTTACAACAAAAGAAATTATATAAAATGGAAAAACCAATATCCCCTTGTGTAGGACATGATTTTGAAGTACTGCATATTTTTGAAGAAGAATATCCTGAACTATCAAAAGAATTTAAAAAAATCCAAGATGAAATGTATGAAACCTTTGCTCGTAAACATATGGATTATGGTTTACAAAATATTTCATTAGGTGGGGATTTAACTAAAGAAAATGATAAAACATTTTCATTAACTGGGTTGGCAATTAGATTAACTGATAAAGTATCCAGATTAAGAAACTTATTAGTAAATGGAAAAAGTTTTGTAAAAGGTGAAGGAATGGAAGACACATTCCTAGATGTAGCTAATTATGGTATAATTGGTTTATTAGTTGGGCGTGATAAGTGGAAAAAATAAATGAAAAAGATTCCTAAAATAGTAAAAGAAATTCAAAATTATGTTCCTAAGGCAATTAATTATGCTGTAGAAAAGAATATTTCTTTTTCTCAACTCTCAATGTACGATGGTTGTGCTCATAGATGGGCACTACAATATAGAGATGGTCATAAAATTTATACTCCTAGCATGCATGCTGTGTTTGGAAAGGCATTACATGAAGCTCTTCAACATTATTTAGATATAATGTATAAAGAAAGTGGTGCGGCCGCTGATAGAATAGATATTTTAGATTTTTTTAAAACAAGTTTAAAAGAAAATTACTTATCGGATTATGAGAAAAATAAAAGCATTCATTTTTTTAAAGATGGAGAGTTACAAGAATTCTACCAGGATGGCGAGAACATAATTAATTATTTTAAAAAACATAAGGGAAAAACTTTTAGTAAAAGAGGAACGTATTTAGTAGGTTGTGAGATTCCTATTATAATAAACCCAAATAAAATGTTTAATAAAGTTAAATTTCAAGGGTATCTTGATATTGTAATGTATAATGAAACGTTAAATAGATTTACAATATATGATATTAAAACATCAACAAATGGGTGGGGTAAATGGGCTTTATCAAACAAAAATGCAATAAAGCACTACCAGTTAGTATTATATAAAAAGTTTTTTGCAGAACAGTTTGGAATCCCTGAAAAAAATATTGATATTGAGTTTTTTATAGTTAGAAGAAAAGTTTATGAAGATGGAGATTATCCACAAAAAAGAATACAAAAATTTATCCCTTCTCATGGAAAAACAACAATTAATAAAGCTACAAATGTATTAAATGATTTTATAAAAGATGTATTTATTGGGAATGAATACAACCAGAAAGCTTACAAACCTAGTTTGGCTAACCCCAATAATTGTAGGTTTTGTCCGTATCACGGTAGTGATTTATGTCCTGGTACAAAGAATAGATCTTTATAATACGTATGTATAAATATAAAAATATAAGAAAATGGCTAATAAAAATATGACACTAACAAGTGTAAAAGTAAAAAGTGATTTGTTTGAAGAGTTTAAAATTCAATGTGTAAGAAGGAAATTTTCATTTCAAAAACTTTCAGATCGTGCAATCTATTTATATCTTACAGATGAAGATTTTAGAAAACAAATAAGCAACCATACAAATTTAGAATTAATAGAAAAATAAATAATATATGTCAAAAGAAGGTTACATTGAAAAAAATAAAAGGAAAAAAATCCTTTTGTTATGTGATGATATTAGAGTCCACTCAGGGATAGCCCATATTGGGAAGGAAATAGTTTTAAAATCTGCTCATCATTATAACTGGGTTCAAATGGCAGGAGCAGTTAAACACCCAGACAAAGGTAAAACTATTGATTTATCCTCTACAATGGAAAAAGAACATGGTTTAAAAGATGCTTCAGTTATCTTATATCCCCAAGATGGGTATGGAGATAGTAGGATTGTAAGGGATATGATAAAAAAAGAAAAACCTGATGCTTTAATGTTAATTACTGACCCTAGATATTTCCAGTTTGTATTTCAAATTGAGAGTGAAATTAGAAAGGAAATTCCTATTATATATCTTAACATTTGGGATGATTATCCTGCCCCTCAATATAATGAAGAATACTACGAGTCATGTGATGCTCTATATGGCATATCAAAACAAACAGTAAACATTAATAAAATAGTTTTAGGAGATAATGTAAAAGATAAGGTTATAGAATATCTCCCACATGGAATTAATGAAGAAATATTCAAACCCAGAGCTAAAGAAGATAAGTTAGTTTCTGAAATGGAAAAGAATATATTTAATGGTAAAGAATTTGATTTTAAAATACTTTTTAATTCTAGAAATATTAGAAGAAAACAAATATCGGATACTATATGGGCATTTAAAATGTTTTTAGATTCATTACCTAAAGAAAAAGCTGATAAATGTTGCCTTATGATGAAAACCCAACCAATAGATAATAATGGGACTGATTTAATAGCAGTATGTGAATATCTATTTGGTGATAGTTGGGTAAACCATATTTTCTTTATTAATGCACATTTAAATACTGAACAGATGGGCTCTTTATATAATATAGCAGATGCTACTATTTTATTAACATCTAATGAAGGGTGGGGGTTAGCATTAACCGAAAGTTTATTATCAGGAACTCCAATTATAGCTAATGTTACAGGGGGAATGCAAGATCAAATGAGGTTTATTGATGAAAACGGAAAATGGTTTACACCTTCACCTCAAATACCATCGAATAACACGCGTAAATATGAAACCCATGGTGAGTGGGCGTTTCCTGTTTTTCCCGCGTGTAGATCGCTTCAAGGTTCGCCTATAACGCCATATATTTGGGATGACCGATGCAAACCTGAGGATGCTACTGAAAGGATGAAAGAATTATATGAAATGTCATCTGAAGAAAGAGAATCAAGAGGAATGAAAGGTAGAGAATGGGCATTATCAGAAGAAGCTGGATTTACATCGGATTATCAAGGTAAAAGATTTATAGAATATACAGATAAATTATTTAACACTTGGGAACCTAGAGAAAGATATGAATTCTTAAATAGTAATGAATATAAAGTAAGAACATTAAACCATAATTTAGTTTACTAATGAAAAATACATTTTACATAAGCTGCCCAATTGATACTTACAGTGGGTATGGAGCTAGAGCAAGAGATTTTGTTAAAGCCATAATAGAATTAGATAAATATGAAGTTAAAATATTACCTCAAATGTGGGGTAATTGTCCTTGGGGTTTTATTGAAGATAATCCTGAATGGGAATTTTTAGATAAATTTATAATTAAAGATAATACTATTCCACAAAAACCAGATATTTGGTGTCAACATACCATCCCAAGTGAATTTCAACCTGTGGGCCAATATAATATAGGTTTAACTGCGGGTATTGAAACTACAATTCCAAACCCTAAATGGATAGAAGGATTAAATAGAATGGATTTAAATTTAGTTTCATCTGAACATTCTAAAAATGTATTTAAAGAAGCTAAATTTACAGGTAAAAATCCTCAAACTGGTCAAGAACATCCTTTAGAGTTAATAAAACCAATTGAAGTATTAATTGAGGGTGCAGATTTAGAATTATATAAACCTCATAATGTATTTGAAAGTGAAGATATTTATGATGATATAAAATCTATACCTGAAAGTTTTGCTTACTTATTTGTAGGACATTGGATGCAAGGTGATATAGGACACGATAGAAAGAATGTTGGTTTAATGATTAAGGCATTTTTAGAAAATTTTAAAAATAAGAAAAAATCCCCAGCACTTATTATGAAATGTAGTAGTTCAGTTTCATCTTATATGGATAGGAGAGAAATTCTTAGGAAGATACATGAAATAAAAAAATCTGTCCCAAGTAATAAATTACCTAATATTTATTTACTTCATGGAGAATTTACAAATGAAGAAATGAGTGAATTGTACAATCATCCTAAGGTAAAGGCTATGATTAATCTTACTAAAGGAGAAGGATTTGGTAGGCCTTTATTAGAATTTAGCTTAACAAATAAACCTATTATTAGTACTAATTGGTCGGGTCATGTTGATTTTTTAAATCCTGAATTTGTACCTTTATGTGGAGGGCAATTAGAAGATGTCCATCCAACAGCTAAAAATGAATGGATTATAGAAGGGTCTAAATGGTTTAAGGTTGATTTAGGTAATGTGGGTTTCTTTTTAAATGATGTTTTTAATAATTATAAAAATTATAAAAACAAAGCTAATAGACAAGGATTTTTTAGTAGAAGTAATTTTTCATTTGAAAAAATGGTTGAACAATTAAAAGATACTTTAAATAGAAATGTTCCTAAATTAACAAGCCAAGTTGAATTAAAACTACCAAAATTAAATCTCCCTAAGAAAAAACTACCAGAATTAAAATTACCAAATCTTAAAAAAGTTAAAGCATGAGCGTAGATAAATTAATAGTATGTAAACGTTGTGGATCAGATGCATGTTATGTAACTGAAGTAAATGATAAGATAAAAAATCATTTCTGTTATGGGTGTGGTTTTCAATCTAATTCGTTAATGAAAAAAGATGAAGAGTTTTATAATAAGCAAATTGAATTACTTCCTAATTTATATAAGGAATTAATGGGTGAAGATGAAGATGGGATGATTTGGATGCCTTCTACAATTAACATTCCAGAAAAAGGAATGGTATTTGCTAATGGTTCTAGTGGAGATAATTGGAAATGGGCAGCTGTACATGCGGTCCCAGTTAAAGACGAAGACAAAGAAAAATATCCTAATCCTCATAAAAAAGGAGAATATTATAAATGGAGAATGGACATGGACACTATTAAAGAATTTGATGAAAGTGACTTTATAGAAGCCCTAGATTCTATAGGAATGTTTAAAGAACCAGTGGAAGATTAAGATATTCTTCGTATATTCCATATATGAAAGTAAGTTATGCAATCACTGTATGTAATGAATCTCAAGAAATTCAAAGACTAATTCCATTTTTAATTAATAATAAAAGGGAAGAAGATGAAATTGTAGTATTATATGATTCTGAAAACGGTACTAAATCTGTAGAAGATTATTTAAGAGCTAAATCAGTAAATACATATTCTAATTTTTCTTGGTATCCTTATAAATTCAATGGACATTTTGCGGATATGAAAAACTACCTTACTAGCTTATGTAAGGGGGATTACATATATCAAATTGATGCAGATGAACTTCCAACATTATTTACATTAAAAACCCTCCCCTCAGTATTAGAAATGAACCAAAATGTAGATGTTTTTTTAGTTCCTCGAATAAACACAGTAAAGGGCATTACAAGTGACCATATACAAAAATGGAGATGGAATGTAAACCCAAAAGGCTGGGTAAATTTTCCTGACTATCAATGGAGAATCTATAAAAACCATGAAAATATTAAATGGAAAAATAAAGTACATGAAGTGTTAGAAGGATATGAAGTTATGACCCAACTCCCTTCTGAAGAAGAATGGTGTTTAATTCATGATAAGACTATAGAAAAGCAAGAAAAACAAAATAATTACTATAATACATTATGAAAATAAGCTTTCTATCCATTATAGATTTTGCAAATGTGCTAACAGAGTACTCTTATTGTCTTAATAAACATAGTAAAGATATAGAATCAAAATCAATATGTTTTCAAAAACATCCATTTAATTATAATATCCAACATGATTATGATGTAGAGGAATGCGATGCAGATCAAATTACAAAATCTAAACAATTTTTATTAGAAAGTGATATAATAATTTTCGCTGAAGAATCTTGGGAAGGTCAACAACCACATTTAGTGTATAAAACTATAGAAAAATTTAGTATTGTTTATGGGATTGATTTATTTAAAATTAATGCAAAGTTTTGCATTTGGCATCCTGGATCATGTTATAGAGAAGTTTATCCTTTTTACAATAATCACCCTCAAAGGAAAAAAATACATAAACATTTTTATGGGATAGATTTATATAGGTTATCTAATAAAGAACAAAATGATGCACCTATGCATGCCTACCAGTATATTGATTTTAATTATAATAAATTTATAACTACTTTTAAAGAAAAATTAAATCACAAACCTTGGACTATTTTACATATTCCTTCTAAAACCCAAACTAAAGGTACTAATATAATTAATAGAACTATTAATGATCTACATCTAGATTCTAATAAATTTCAATATAAAGTATTAACTAATATCCCTCATTCTGTCTCAATTTCTGAAAAACAAAAATCAATATTTTATATAGATCAATTTTGGCCTCAAGGTTGTGGAGGTTATGGAGTATCTACATTAGAAAGTTTATTTACTTCAAACTTTACATTTAGTACAATAAATAATATTACAGACTCAATGTTTAAATTAACAGGTAAATATGAATGTCCTGTTGTACCCTTAGGTACTACTGAAGAAGAATTATTAAATACTTTAAATCATTTTATAAAATCAATTACAGAAGATGATTTAATAGGATATATGGAAGGTATAGGTAAATGGTTAGAAGAATGTTATTCAGTTAAATCAGTAATTAAATTTTTTAAAAGCATATAAGATGATTAGAATAATAAAACCATATTTAAAATATAGAAATATTAATAGGAAGTTTAGAAAAATATTTAAAACAGGGTTCTTTACTAAAGGGGAATATGTAGAACAATTCCAAAATGATTTAAAAAATTATATAGAATGTGATTATTCTTTTTTAACAACATCAGCTACAACTGCTTTAAGTTTATCTTTAGAAATTATTAATATCCAACCAGGTGATGAAGTTCTTGTTTCTGATTTTTCATACCCCGCAAGTGCTAATGTCATAGAAAATATGGGTGCTGTTCCTATATTTGTTGATGTTAATCTTAAAACATATAATATGGATACTAAGGATTTAATTTCAAAAATTACTCCAAAATCAAAAGCAGTAATGTTTGTAGATGCTTTAGGTAATCCTTCTAATATCCATTCAATAAAAAATATATGCCAAGGCCATAATCTACCTCTTATAGAAGATGCAGCATGTGCCTTAGGTAGTAGTGAATTTAATCAAAAAAATGGTTCTATAGCAGACTTAACCTGTTTTAGTTTTCATCCAAGAAAATTATTAACAACAGGAGAGGGAGGTGCAATTACTACAAATAATAAAGCATATGCCGATTTACTTAAGGTAAAATTAAATCATGGAGCTATTTACAATAATAATAAATTAGACTTCATCCAACCTGGATATAATTATAGAATGACTGAATTTCAAGCTGTAATGGGAATTGAAAGTTTAAAAAAACTCAATTCAGTTATATTTTCTAGAAATAAAATAAAAAACCAATATATTAATTTATTAACACCTTTAGGTTTTACACCTCAAACTTTAAGCTTTGGGGCTTTTCATAATATTCAATCTGTAATTTTTCAAGTCCCTAAAGATATAAAAAGAGATGAATTAATTTTATTTTTAAAATCTTGTGGGATAGAATCAACATTAGGAACTTATTGTTTAAGTAATACAACTTATTATAAAACAAAATATAATAAGGTTCAACCTAATGCTTTATACTTAGAACAAAATACAATAACATTACCATGTTATGGAGGAGTAAATGTTAAAAAAATATGTAAAAAAATTGAAAAATTTATTCTTAATAATATATAAAAAGGTTTATAATAGGTTATACCTAAATAAAAAATCTAAATATAATAGAAGTCTTTCTTTGGGGGATTATCTCAATGATAGATGGGAAAGAGGTAAAAAAGAAGGGTTTGGAGAAGGTACTTCAGTTTACGATAATGTTTTAATTTTAGGAGATGTTAAAGTTGGTAAAAATTGTTGGATTGGGCCTAATGTTGTATTAGATGGAAGTGGTGGATTAGAGATAGGTGATTATTGTTCTATATCAGCAGGGGCTCAAATTTATACTCATCATACTGTAAAATGGTCAACTTCTTTAGGTAAAGAAAAAATAGAATATAACCCTACAAAAATAGGAAATGGAGTTTATATTGGACCTCATAGTGTAGTTCAAATGGGGTGTAATATTGGAGATAAAGCAATAATTGGAGCTTTAACTTTTATTAATAAAGATATAAAAAAAGGAGAAAAATATCATAATAAAATTAAAAAATAATGAATATAGGAGTATTTGCTTACAATTTTCCACATTGGAAAACCCAAGAAGGAATAAACAATTTAATAATATCAGGTAATAAACCTAAAGTAATATTTGCATCAGATCCAGTTAAACTAAATTTTTATAAATCAAAAATAAGAATAACACCTAAAGACTTATATTTAACCCATCCTAAAGAAATAGCAAGACAACATGGAATTGATTATAAAATATTAATCCATAACTCAGAAGAAACAAATAATCAAGTAAAAGAATATAACCTAGATTTAGGTATAATATTAGGGGCAAGAATATTAAAACCAATTGCATTTGAAAACTTCACTATAGGAGTACTTAATATGCATCCTGGGCTGCTTCCAAAAAATAGAGGATTAGATAATATTAAGTGGGCTATTTTAGATAATATTCCACAAGGAGTAACAACTCATTTAATAGATAAATCAATTGATAGAGGGAAAAGCATCTTAAAAGAAGAAATTAAAATATATAAAGATGATTCATTAGTTGATTTAAATATCAGAATTCAAAATTTAGAACAGAAGTTAATGGTAGACTCTATAACATCACTTAAAGAAAATATACCTACTCAAATTTTAGGAGAAGGTACTTACTATAAATCTGTTCCTGAAGATATAGAAAAAACATTACACCAAAAATTTATAGAATATAAAAATAAAAATGGAAAATAGACCAAAAATTAAAAATAGTACAATTCTAGTTACTGGTGGGGCTGGATTTATAGGGAGTCATTTAGTTGATAGACTATTATTAGAAGAAGCTAAACAAGTAATTGTCATAGATAATATGTTTCTTGGAAATGAAGATAATTTAAAAGATGCTTTTAAACAGGGAGTTATTCTTTATAAAGATGATTGTGAGATATATACTTCTTTAGAATATATATTTAATAAGCATAATATTGATATAGTTTTTAATTGTGCCACAAAACCAATTAATTATACTTTTTTAAACCCTGCAAATGGATTTCATTGTAACACTAATATTATAGTTAACTTATTAGAACTTCAACGTAAAAATAAATTTAAAACATTAGTACATTTTTCCACATCAGAAGTATTTGGTAGTGCTGTTTATGAACCTATGGATGAAAATCATCCTTTAAATCCAAAAACAACATATGCTGCTGGAAAAGTAGGTGCGGATAAAGCATTAGAATCTTGGGTAGATAGTTTTGATTTAGATGCTTTTATAGTTAGACCGTTTAATAATTATGGCCCTAGACAAAATTCAAAACCACCTTTGGCTGCCGTAATTCCTGTTACTATGTTTAACCTAATTAATAATAAACCCCCAGAAATTTGGGGAGATGGATTACAAAGTAGAGATTTTATTTATGTACATGATACTGTAGATGCTATTATAAAAGTTTATGATAAATTAAAACCAAAGGAATCAGTAAATATATCTACAGATGGTCAAATTACTATTAAAGAAGTTATAGAAGATATTTGTAATATTATGAGGGGGATGAATTATAATGTAAATGATATAGTTTACAAACCTACTAGAAAAGCAGATGTGGAATGTCATATAGCTAGTAATAAAAAAATAAAATCACTAATTAATTATCAACTTACTGACTTTACATATGGTTTAGGAGAAACTATTAGTTGGTATCAAAACAAATTAAAATGAAATATAAAGTAGGAATAATAGGATGTGGTGGGATATTTCCTAGACATATAGAAGCAATAGAAGCTAACTCAAATTTTAAACTATCTTCAGTATGTGATATCCAACCCTCATTAATAAAAAGTTTAGGAAAGAGATATAAAGTACCTTCTCATACGGCTTACAAGGATATGATAGCTGCTGAAGATCTAAATTTTATTGTAATAGCAACTCCAAATTCGTTACATAAAGAGCAAGCTATTTTTGCATTAGAAAAAGGTTGCGATGTTTTAATAGAAAAACCAGTATCATTTAACATTCAAGATATAAAGTTAATTCAAGATTGTGCTGTTAAAAATAAACAAAAAGTATATTGTGTTTTACAAGTTAGATTAAACCCAACAGTTAGTTTAGTAAAAGAAGTTTTAAAAGAGAAATTATTAGGAGAAATTAGAGGATTTTCATTTACACAAAGGTGGCAAAGACCTTTAGAATACTTTTCAGGATGGAGAGGAGAACCAGATGTAGGAGGTGGTATATTATACGAAACTGCAATCCACTATTTAGATATCTTACAATATTTAATTGGAAATCCTAAAGAAGTATTGTCAACAAAAACCTATACTACTAAACATAAGGATGCTATAATTGAAGATACAGTTTATTCTCTAGTTGATTATGGTAAATTTGGGGGTACTATTGAATCTACAATAGCATCAGAACCTCATAACATAGAAAGTTCTATAACTTTAATGGGTTCTAATGGTTATATTAAAATTGGAGGTAAAGCTCTTAATATTATAGAATCAGCTAATTTTTTAAGTCAAGGATTTAAAAATGAATATAATAAAATATCTAAAAAATATTCTAAGATAAATGAACCTAATTCATATGGTTCATATCAAGGATCATGTCCTAATCATCCTGAAGTTTATCGAAATTTAAATAATTTTAGCTTGGAAGAGACAAATAATGTCATTATCTTGATAGAAGAAATATATAAAAAGTCTAACATACAATATGGAAAGTAAATTATTAATTTATATAGTATCCTATGAAAGAAAATCATACACACAAGGTACTATAGAGTGTCTCCAAAAAACCAAACCATTAAATTCTCAAATTATAGTTTGCGATAACGGTTCTACAGATGGAACAAGAGAATGGTTGGAAGAAAACCAATCTAAATATGATTTAGGATTAATATTCCCCGAAGAAAATTTAAGGGTAGGTGGAGCTTGGACTTTATTAACTAACTATTACAATGAGAATGATTTTGATCATATTCTTCTTTTAGATAATGATGGATGGGTTTTACCTAAAGAAAAAGATTGGTACGAACAATGCATAGAATTATATAATTCGGATCCAAAAATAGGATCATTAGGGTTACATAAAGAAAGAAAACCTGGATATTATGTTTTTGATAAAGTAAAAGATGAAAATTATGATAATAGAAAAACCTTTAAAAAACTAGAATACTATGATACGGTATTTTTTGCTGCTTTTAGATTAGATAAATTTTCATTATGGCATAAAACTATGAGTAATTGGCCTCATAAATTTATTGGGGATAAAATTGGAAGACATTATAATTCTTTAGGATATAGAGCACTTAAAATAACCCCAGGATTTATAGTAGACATTTCAGAATGTAATTTTAACAATGAATCCCACCAAGAGTATAATCAATGGTTTTTTGAGAAAGAAAGAGATGGTAGAAATGGATCTGCTTATAACCATAAAATATCAGGTTCATTTGAAAAAAATCAAACCCATGATTTTGTTACAGAAAACTTTGGAAAAGAATTTATTAAATTTTTATAAAATGATAGAACTAGAACAACGAATAAATCAATTATACACAACCCCATCTGATATAAATGAACATATTCCTACATTAATTAAATATGGGCAAGAATGTAACCATATAACTGAAATGGGAGTTAGAGGAATAATTTCAACATGGGCTTTTTTAGGGAGTGCTCCTAAAAAAATGATGAGTTATGACATTCAAAACCCTAAAGAATGGGATCAAGATATAAATGAAGTATATGAAACAGCAGAAGCTTATGGTTTAGATTTTACATTTACTCAAGCAAATGTTTTAAAAATTGAGATTGAACCTACAGAATTGCTTTTTATTGATACATGGCATGCATATAAACAATTAAAATCAGAATTAGATTTACATGCTAATAAAGCATCTAAATATGTTATACTTCATGATACAACTTCATTTGAATTTCATGATGAAACCTCATATGAAATGTGGGGTGATGAATGGAAAGGTGATGGGAAAGGGCTATGGCCAGCTGTTGAAGAATTTTTAGGAAGTAACCCACATTGGATACTTCATGAAAGATTTAAAAATAATAATGGTTTAACTATTTTAAAAAGAGTATAATTGGCAAACGGAATATATAAAGTAACAGAAGAATTCGAACAGGAATTATGTAAATATACAGGAGCAAAATATGCTGTAACTGTAGATAATATGAGTAATGGTTTATTTCTAGCTTTATATTATGAAAATCATATTAAAAAAAGTATCAAACCAAAATCAATTACCATCCCAAGTAGAACTTACCCATCAGTGCCTTGTGAAATAATACATGCAGGTTTAAAAGTAAAATGGGATAAAGTAAATTCAAAAACTCTTACAGGAGCTTACCAATTAAAAGGATCTAATGTATGGGATTCAGCACTAACATTTACAGCTGAAATGTACCAACCTAAAACACATATGTGTGTGTCGTTTACTGGCCCATATAAGCATTTTAAATTAAGTAAAGGCGGAGCTATACTAACCGATAACCTACAAGCTTATCATTGGTTTAAACGCGCTAGATATAGTGGTAGACGTGAATGTTCTTATCATGATGATAATTTTGATATGCTTGGGTGGAATTTTTATATGATGCCTGAATTAGCAGCTAGAGGATTATTATTAATGGGACAGTTTTATAATACTGATGGTACTAAAAAACAAAACAAGGATTTAACACTCCCTTATCCTGATTTATCAAAATTTAAAATATATAACCAATGAAATTAGCATTATTTGGGTATGGAGGACATGCCCGTGAAGTAGCAGCACAAATGCAAGAAGAAATAGTTTTTTTTGTAGATGATAAATTTGTCAAGTCTACACAAGGAAAAGCAAAACCAATATCAGAATTCAACCCAGAAACACATATGATGTTAGTAGCCATTTCTGATCCAAAAGAAAGAGAAAAAATAGTTAAAAGGATGCCTCTTAAAACATTATATTTTACCTATATTCATCCTTCAGCTCATACTATGGATGGCAATATCGAAGTAGGGGAAGGGAGTTTTATAGGTGCTAATTCAATTTTAACTACAAATATAAAAATGGGAAAGCATTCTCTTTTAAATAGAGGAAATCATATTGGGCATGATTGTGTAATAGGAGATTATCTTAGTATGATGCCTGGATCTATAATATCAGGAAATGTTACTGTTGGGGATAAAGTTTATATGGGGTCAAACTCAACAATTAGAGAAAAATTAACAATTTGCAATGATGTTGTAATAGGAATGGTTTCATGTGTTGTAAGAAAAATAACAGAAAGTGGGATTTATGTAGGTACCCCTTGTAAAAAAATATAAAAATGAAATTACATATATTTTACAGACATTATAATGTTCAAGGAACAGATAATAGAAATAGGCCTAGTTGGTTTGATTACGAAAAGTGTTATGATAATTTAGTCTCAACCTTAGCATTTAATGAAAATGTTAAAATTAATATAGTATATGATGGTAAGGAAGATAATTGGATTAAGAAAAAACATTATCATAATTTTATAGAAATTGAAGCCAAAGAAGATATGAAGTCTTTTTGGGAAACTGTTAAATTAGCTCATGCAGATGATTTAATTGAAGATGATGACTTGATTTATTTTTTAGAAAATGATTACATGCATGTAGAAGGATGGGTAAGTAAAGTATTTGATTTATTCCAAGCATATAAAGGATTAGATTATGTATCTTTATATGATCATAACGATAAATATTTTCTACCAATGTATGAGGGTTTAACATCATTAATATTTCCAACTAAATCTCATCATTGGAGAACAACTCCATCAACATGCGGTTCTTTTATAGCAACTAAACAAAAAATTAAAGATGATTTTGATATATTATCCACAATGAGAGGTGATCATAATAAATGGTTATGGTTAAATGAAAATAGAGAAAGATTTGTATTCACACCTTTACCAGGCTTATCTACACACTGTATGGATGGTCTTTTATCACCAACAATTAATTGGGAAGAAATATGATCTCAGTAATAATACCAACATATAAAAATCCAGAAATGTTAGATTTATGTTTAGAATCTGCAATCAAAGGACAAACAAAAGAAAACCAAATAATAGTAGTAGTTGATGGTTTTTATGACTTAAATAAAGAAGTCTTAGAAAAATGGGAAGATAGTATAGAGATTCTAAATTTAGAAGAAAATGTAGGTTTATGTAGAGGAACTAATTTAGGTGTTTATAATGCTCAATATGAAGATATTTTAATTGTAAATGATGATAATGTTTTCCCACACCAATGGAATTTAAAGTTAGAACATTGGAAGCTTCAAGATAATCAAATGATTGTCCCTAATCAAATAGAGCCTAATCCATCTATATTTCCTCAATTTCATATAAAAGATTTTGGATCTGATGTTGAGTTATTTAATTTAAATGATTTTATTTCATATGAAAGTGCAATATCAAAAGATAAAATGGATATAGCAGGTTCAACATTACCCATTTATATGAAAAAATTAGATTATATAAGAATTGGGGGTTGGGATGAGAATTATGAATTAGGTATGGTAGCCGATTGGGATTTTTTTCTTAAATGTAACCTATCAGGAATAAGATCATCAAGAGTGTATAATTGTCATTTCTATCATTTTGCTTCAGTTTCAACAAATGGGGAAAAGAGACAACGTGCAGAACAAAATGGACATGATTATTCCCAATATAAGTGGGGAAGTTATATAAAACATAATTCTTCTACAAATTTAAAATATTTATAAAATGAACCTTCAATCCCCCAATATTATGGATAAAGAAACATATAGAGAAGTAACCCAAATTGAAATCACATATAATACTAAAAAAGATTTAGATGAATTAGCATCAAGTGATCAATTTAAATCATTTATATTAAAACGTACATTAGAAGAAATAGAATTTGCTTTAGAAAATGATTTGGAAAAGATAGAAATTTTTAATATATTTAATCTATCTTTAATAATAGAACTAGAACGGAAGAATTTTAAAAGTGTATTAAATAAAGTTATGAATTCATATGCTGAGGATGAAGATTTTGAAAAGTGTAACCAAATAAAACAATTAATAGAAAAAATATGACACAATACAAATACTATTCTTTATCAGATTCCTTAAAAGAACCAATGGGAAAAATTGAGGCCCAAAATTTAGAAAAAGCAATAAAAAAGGCAGCTGAAAAAAAACAATTAAGTATAAAAAACTTTTTAGAGTTATTTAAAATAGAAGAAGTATAAAATGTCAAAAAAAGAAATACATGATCCTTGGAGTGATGATTTAAAAAATCTATTTAATGGGATATTAGGATCTGAAATAAAACTCAAAGATAATATTGATGCTACTGAAGAAAAAGTATTTTGTTTATTTATTAAAAAGTTAGATGAAACTTTTGAAATGGAGAATAAAATATACGAAACCGCAGGGATAGATTTAAATAAAATAAATGATGGGTTGTGGTTTGTAGTTGAAAATAGTTTTAGATTTTTATACGGAGAAGATGCTACAGAATTGATAATGTGGTATGTACTTAATAGAACTGATGAAAATGGGGAAATAGAATATTTACAAGATGAAGATGGAAAAAAACATATTATTGATACTCCTCAAAAACTATTTAAACAAATAAAAGGAAGACATAGAACCGGAGGAGACTCACCAATTACATCTTTTTAAAAGGTTACATATAATTATAAGTTATGAATAAAGAAAATTTAATAATGATACCTTGCAAAAGTTGCAAGGAACCAATGCCAGAGTTAAGATTAACCAAATTTGGATATCATGTTTGTGTAAATTGTTCAACTACATCAGCATATAGAGCTATTAATACAACAAATGGGACAGGTGACCACACTTGGAATGAAATGCAAGTAGTCACCCAGGAACAATTTGATCAATACAATGGTCAAAAAGACGCAACCTCAGGTTTTGATAAAATTGAAGAAAATAAAGAAGAAAATAATTTACAAGGACCATTTACTATAATAAAAACAGATTAATGCCCAAACCAAAACCATTAACAAAAGAAATGATTTTGGCTGCTATGAATAAGACTAAGTCTAATAGAGCAGCGGCAAGGTATTTAAATGTTTCTTATCAACATTATAAAAAATGGGCTAAATTATATGAATCAAATAAAGAAGAATATAAATCTTTATTTGCTCAGCATTTAAATCAAGCAGGTGTAGGAATTCCTAAATTTTTAAATGGTGGTGGAAAAGAACCTCCTTTATTAGATATAATAGAAGGCAGAGTAGACGCATCTTCATTTTCACCAGAAAAAATAAAATATAGATTAGTTACTGATGGACACTTAGAAGAAAAATGTAATAGTTGTGGATTTCAAGAAAGAAGGGTATTAGACTATAAAATGCCTTTATTGTTACATTTTAAGGATAATAATAAAAAAAACTATAGAAAAGAGAATATTCAATTTCTTTGCTATAATTGTTACTATTTATCAATAGGTGATTTATTTACTAATAAACAAATTGAGGGTATTGAAGACCATAAACCAGTTAACCAGGGAGAAGTTGATTGGGAAGTAGATGAATATACTAAACAAAGATTAGAAGAACTTGGTTTAGGAGATATTAACGATGATGAATATGATATAATTTCAAGAGTATGAAGTATAGAAAGAAACATGATAAACTTATAAAAGATTATGATGCTCAAAAATCCAGACATCTAGAGAAATTAGCAAAAAAGATGTTAGATGAAGATGACAAAATGAATAAATTAAAACAAAAAAACATCAAAGGTGATTTTTTAGATAAATTTTAAAATGGCGTATTTAGTAAATATAGAAACACTTGATGATTTAAGTGAGATTTATTCTCAAGATTTATCAATCTCCCAAGCTATAGCTATGTCAATATTAGATAACCTAAATACAACACGAAGGTGGGTTCCTGCCTTAGAAATTTATATTTCAAATAGTGACAAAACATTTAATTACTCAGTAGATAGACAAAGTTTTATACCTGTACTTGAAAAATGTTTAAAAGTTCATGAAATAAAAGAAGATTATGAAACGTGTCATACAATAAATAAAGCAATACAAAAACTAAAAAAACAATAAAATGGTAAAAATGAAAAATGGGACTCCCTCGGTTAGTAAAAAGAAAAGACCAGGTATACATTCAAAATCAAAGTCTTCTAAATTAAAAAGTTCTAGAAATTATAAGAAAAAATATAGAGGTCAAGGAAAATGAAAAAATTAATTTGGGTTATATTAATATTTTCATTACATTCATGTACACAATATAAGAGATGGAAGTGCAACAGAATAGTTAAAAAATTAAATTATACCCAACCACACCAAAGTTATAGTGACAAACCAACAAAAAGAAGAGTATGGAAAGTAGTAGGACATACTCACCATCGTAGTTATTAATCAAAAATAAAAAATAAAGTTATGAGTAAAAATTCACCTAGACAAAATACTAGACAAATTGATATTTGGAGAGATTGGTTTATAAAAAGTTTTAGAAAACCTGTTAAACAGAACCCAAAATTTGGTAAAAGAAAATAAAGACTTCTGCATATACGCTTGGCTCCCGCAGGGAGCTTTCGTATATTTACCACGTAGTTATGAGTAGCACAAGTTGTGAAATAACCTCACTTATGAGAATAATAAGAAATTGCCTTAATAGAGTTGGCGTAATTTAAAATAAATTAGCTCTTATAATTAAAAAATAAAGGTTATGATTAGATATATAGCAAAATCCAAAAAAACAAGTAAATCACTATTACCAGGTAATTATGCAACTCCTGCAAATTTAATTAAAGCAGTTAAAGCAGCTGGGTATGGTCTTCAAGATTTAACAATTCAAACATTCCAAGAAATGGAATTAGAAGGTGCAGATGGTAGAAATACATCAAGAGGTAAGCAATTTTCATCTAGAAAAAATAAAAACCATACTAGATAAATAATGGCATTATTCAAATTTCAAAATTTAAACAAGCATGGTAATCTAAGAACTAGAATAGTTCATAGTCCTACCTCACAATTTTCATTTAATCCATCTGGTTATGGTAAATTTGTAAATGTACAAAGATTTTACTATGAAATGAAACACACATATTTAAGTGCTTCATTGTATACAGATGCTAATGGTGATAAATTTATATTACCATCAATGGAAAAGGTACATCCTGAAACAACATTAGATGATATTAAAAATATCAAACCAAAAGTTGTAAAACGAAAGGACCCAATTATAGAAACTAGTATGAGTAGCTCAAGTGATGTTGAATATATAACTAGATATTTCCCAGATTCAGGTAAGATATATTGTGATTGTCCTGGTACATGGAGAGCAAAAGATAGAAGATGTAAGCATATCAAAGCAATGGAATTAAAAGTTAAAAAGTGAAAAGAAAAGGTAGATATTATTGTGAAGAACAATCGTCTTTATATTGGGAAGTCTATAATGAGATGAATAATATAAAAACAAAAAATAAAGGAACCAAAAAAGGTAAAAGATGTGTAAAGTAAGTTGGTGTAATAAAAACGATAGGTTTTATTTAAATGGGAAACCAAAAACTTACTGCTCATTACATTATAAAAGAGCAGGAAATGCTAATAGCAGGCCTTGGTTATTTTATAAAGCAGAACGAATAGCAATGGGTAAATTAGAATGTGAACATTGTGAAGATAATTATATTGAAAAATATCCTGATATTGATGTTAATATTTTAAGCTCAGTAATGGATGTTGACCATATAAATTCAAAATTAAAAGGTACACAAGAAGGAGAACACCCCGATAATTATCAATTACTTTGTAAAACGTGTCATGCAATAAAATCCCATAAAGATGGAGATTATAAAAATAACAAATATAAAAATGGAAAGAGGTAGACCAAAAGAAAATATTGAAGTAAGAGAAAAATGGGTTGAAATACATCATGAAGTTCCAACTAAACCAGAATTAGGATGGACTTCAAAATGGCATTATGATAAAAGCAAAAACCAATTTGGGGCTTGGAAAGTAGATAATACACCTCCAAAAGGTTGGAAAGCACCAAAAATCAAAGCTGAAAAAGGTAAGGCATATGCTAAGCAACCTGTAGTAATGGTATTTAAAACATCTAATCGTTCAAATGCTAAAATAAAAATGAAAATATGGAAAAATGAAAATATTGACTACATATTAACAGCTGATAAATTACCAGGTGTACCTGAAAAGGCAGAAATATTAGATGTGGGGGTAGGTGCAAGTTTTATAGAAACTTACAAGAAAAAGCACAAAATATTTGGAGGAGCGAAATAGGGTTCGTATATTTACATCGTAAGTTAAAAAAATAAAGGTTATGATAAAAATAAATGATTTAGTAAGTGTTTTTCAGTTTGGAACTGATACATTTAAAGTTAAAAGAATTCAAGGTAATAATGTTTTAATTCAGGGTGCTAATAAAGCAACCACTACAGTTCATATTGATGATTGTATTAAAAAAACATTTAAAGTAATTGCGTAAATATTTGGCTACCTGAAATAGGGTTCGTATATTTACCGAGTAAGTTAAAAAAATAAAGGTTATGAAAAAAATGTTAGAATATATCAACAATAATATAATTGAATTTAGAGCAATTAGAGATTCTATATTATTAGTAGCAATGCTTTATGTAGCATGGTTAGGTTTTAAATTTATAATTTTAAATATAGCGTAATGTATAAGCAAGAAGTTGAAAATATAGTAAATGAGGTTTATCCATTAATAAAAGAATATTATGGTAAATCTAAATTTAATGGTGAAACACCTAAAGTAGATTATCATCATAGTATTTGGGCTCGTATTACAGGAATAAATGAAGCTGAAGGTGATTTTATGCCTGCAGCTGATTTTGAGCGTGAAACAAATACAATCTGGATTTATTACCCAGAAGCAATAAATGAAAAATGGGTTATTCAAACACTAATACATGAATACACTCATTACCTTCAAGATGGAGATGAAATGAAGAGATTATATGATGAAGAAGGGTATGAATATGATAATCACCCATTTGAATTAGAAGCAATAAAAAAAGAAGAAGATTGGTACAAATTTTAAATAAACAAAAACAAAAAATAAAAGTTATGAAGATGCAAAAATCGTATGTTACCCCAAAATGGATAAAAATTAAAGGAATTTATAAAGCAAATACTAATGGTTCAGATAAATATGGAACTAATTTCCCTATTAAGGGAGAATTAGATAATATGTCAATGGAATTTGTTGAAATGTTAGGAGTATTAACTCGTAAATTTGGTTGGGATTACATTATAGAAGATGTTTCTTTAGATTTATGGAAAGAAAGAATTTGGTCATTAATTGAAAACGCTGGTTTACTTCAAGATATAGCTTGGAAATTAGAAAAAGAGGATGAAGTTGAAGATTCTTTTTATAAAGATGAAGATGAATTTGAAATGGAGGATAGAGAACCTACATTAGAAGAATTAAATAACTTAAATTTAGCAATATGAATCCTCAAGAATTATATGATAAGTTAATTCAAATTGATTTATTATTAGAAGATAAGTATCCATCTTTAGCTAAAGAAGTATTGGAAGTATTAATTGAAGAAATAAAACATACATTATGAATTACATTTTAATATATTTTACAATAGGTTTTACTATTACATTTTTGGTAGAATTTTTAACACAAGCTAAAGAATTTGTAGAAGATGAAAAATCAACTAATTTTGATTGGTTTGATAGAGTATTTAATATAACTTTATGGCCTATTACAATTATGCTATTTATTAAAAATTTAAAAGATTTATTTAAATGAATTTAGTATACGGGATATTGTTTATGATGGCAGGTCATATTTTAGCCTGGTTTCAATTAAATAGCCAGTTTAAGTGGGATTGGGCTAAAGAACATGAATGGATAATGGCTGTAATAGGGATACCATGTTCTTATTTTTTTATATGGGCTACTAAATATACAGTACTTGGTCTAGATGGCTTATTATGGCCTGCAAGATTTGTTGGATTTGGGATTGGAATGGTGGTTTATGCCTTACTAGTCAATCATTTTTTTAGCGAAGGCATTACTACTAAAACATTTATATCATTATCACTAGCATTAATATTAATTTGCATCCAAGTATTATGGAAATAAAGTTTATAAATCATGGAGATGAATTATGGGTCTTAAAAAGAAAATTTAAGAAAGACCGTTTTCTTGATATGGATTGGGTAAAAAAATATAGGGATTGGATTAATTGCGATCATGTATTACAAGATAATACCCACTATTTATTTGTTAATTCAGTTCCCACCATTGAGTTTGAGGAAATTGCGTAAATATTTGGTTACCTGAAATATTGTTCGTATATTTACATCGTAAGTTAAAAAAATAAAGGTTATGAAAGATTTTAAAAAAACAATATTAGCATTAATAGTATTAGTAATAGTATTATGTCTACATCCATCATGTACAAAACAAACAATTTATGCCACTGCGTGTAATGGCAATTGTGATACAGAATTTGAAGTTGTCTATCAGGGGTTACCACTCCAAAGTATAAATGGATATTATGAAATTAAATGGGATGGATTAAATTATTTCCAAATTAAAGGACAACTATCAGAATTAAATGATGAATATGTAATAAATGGGGTTCCATTAGTTGAAGTTAAATATGATTCAGATTATTGGATACTTACTGATTCAATCCAATTCCAAACCCCAATGTATTCTTATCTAGGTTGGTTTAATGATGCAACATTCAATACACCAATTACTTTTGATAATTATACTTATACAATTGGCAATATTTTAAACCAACATTCTCCATTAAATGTAGTAGGATATCAATATCCAAAAAACTTGTGTGTTGATTGCCCCTATACTGAATCTTTACTAGGATCTTATTCAAAATATAACTATAAACCAACACAAAACATTTTACTTGATAATGAAATGATTGGAGATACCATAAATATATTTATAGAAACTGAATTTAATACAGATATAGGTGAAAGTGAAACCGTTACTAATCAAATAAAAGTTATAGTAATATGAGAACCGCATTAGTTTGGTTTTTACTTGCTGTTGTACCTATACTAGGTTCATTAATTGATTATCATAAAAATGAAAGACCTAAGAAAAAGCAACAAATATTGCTAGAAATTAATACTAATGACACATTAAATATAAAAAATAATGGAAAAGACAGGATTAACAGATAAACCAGAATATTTATTTAACACCAGCGCTAACCTAGAAGTATATTTAGTCGGATGTAAAAGATGGCATCGAGTAACATGCAACGATTTTAAATCATGGGATGGTAAAAGACGTATCAACGAAGAAACCTATGAAGGCCCATTATATGCTTACGGAACTAATCGAAGAGTATTAGCAGAAGGCAGAAATGGTATAGTTGAATCTGAAGTAACTGAAGCTAGAAAGAAAATTTCACAAAAAATTAGAGGTAGTAGCGAATTAAATTATCAAGATAAAAATTAAATTCCAGTTATCTAACTCAAATCTTATATATTTATAACAATAAACATAATAAAAATGGATAATTTCGATTTTAAAAAATATTTAGCTGAAGGTAAGCTATTAAATGAAAATGAATATGATGATGAAGACATTGTAATATACGATGGAGAAGAGCATATAATTATGAGTCGTGATGGAAATATGATTTACATTAGACCATTAGAAGATTCTGCTATACTAGGTAAAAGAGATGTAATAAAAGTACCTGCAAGAGCTTTAGCATACAAATCAGATTTAGATAAAATGTATGATGAGTATAAGCCTAAAGATGAATTAGATGAAGACATGAATGATCCTGTTTTAATGAAAGCAAGAGCAGCTAAAATGGCTGATGAAAAAGAAATGGCTAGACAAGCAGCATTAGATAAAAAATATGGTTCCAATTTTATGGATAAATTAGATGCTGAAATAGGTTTAAAAAATGAACTTCAAGATCTAAAAGATGAAAGAGCTCAACTAATGATAGATATGGAGCAAGAAGCAGAACCTGAAGGTGGGGAAATAGCAGATGACTATGGTTCTAGACTTAATGATATTGATTCTAGAAGGGAATTAATTCAAAAAGATATTGATGATTTAAGAATGTATGAATCAGTAAATGAAGTAGATGAAAAATGGGATAAGATTGCAAGAGATGAGTATGACAAACCTTGGATGGAATTAAGTATTGCCCAAAAGCAAGAGATGCTAAGTTATGCGAATAGAGAGACAGAAAAAGAATTTGAAACGGACTACGCAAAACGTAGAAGAGAAACATCTGATTATATGAATGAAGAATTTAAAATTGGAGATAAAGTTACTTTTAAATCTGGTGGTGATGATATGGAAATAATTGATGTTAGAGATATGTTTGCTTCTGATTTAAAAGCTTATAGAGTTAAAAATGCAGATGGTGAAACATTTGAATATTCTGAAGATCAATTACAATTAACTGAAGATGAAGAATTTGAATATAAAGCTCCTAAAGATACAGATAAAGATGATATTAAAGTAGATCCTGATACTGAATTTAAAATTGATTTAAAACATTTAATTCAAAAACATAAAATAAAGGAAGAATCATTTGATCTTGATGTTACAGATTCAGGTAATCCAGAAACAATAGGAGATGAATCAATTGAAAGGGAATCAGCATCACCTGCATTTGAAACTAAATTAACAAGAATATACAAATCAATTAAATAAATAAAAATGAGTGAATTTAATTATAAAGACTTCCTAAAAAAAGGAACTTTAATAGAAGATAAAATGCGTCCCAAAGATCTGGAGTTTGAAAAAGCTAAAGAAGCAGAACGTTTAGAAAATCACCCAGAAAAAGATAAAATTAAAGATATCAAGGCTATGATGGATAGAGAAAGAGAAGACCAATCAAAATCTTCATCTTTAATAGGAAGAATGGGTGATAGATCATTAAAAGAAGATACAGACATACTAGAATCTCAATTTGATGACTTATATCAAGTAGTTAGAAACATCCACCATGTAGGTGAATTTGAAGATATTAAAGAAGCAGCAGAAGAAGCTCTACAAAGGATAGGTGAAGAATTTGGTGTTAATTTCGAATACGGAAGAGATTAATAAACATATTAACACCCCCCTAGAAAATAGAATAGAAGGTATGAAAAGTTAAATTAAAGACTTCCACAAAAATACTAGGCTCCTCAAGGGAGCCTTCGTATATTTACGACGTAAATAAATAAATAAAGGTTATGACAAATAAAGTAAAATCAAATATCCAAAATAGATTGGATATAATATATAATAAAATGTTTCACCATGCCTCAACATCAGGCACAGTTATTTATTGTGGTCTTTGTAAGAATACTAAAATAAGTTATGGTAAAGAATGTTTAATTTGTAAATAAAAAGGATGAAAAATCAAAAAAGATACGCTGTTGTAATAGATACATATGTTTATGCTGAAAATGATTATATGGCTAGACAAATGGCTCATAGTATTAAAAGGGATATGGATGGGGATCATTCGAGAGTAATTGAAATTTTTGAATGTCCTTTTGCAAATTTACAAACTAGAAAATTAAAAAATATAACTGAACCAACTAAAAAAATAGAAGGTCTATTTACCCAAATGGGTATGAATGAAGTTGAATTACCATTTTAAATTATAAATTATGATAAGAAGTATAGTACTCACTGGGGTATCAGCATTATGTATAATGTTAGGTGCTAATAAAAATAAAACAGATTTATTAAAAATATATCATGATCTTCCACAAAAAATTAATGTTGAAGAACCTAAGATTAATAAAGACTTAAGGTTAATTAACGCTTTAATTCAAGTAGAAAGCAATGGAAATGATAGTTGTATTGGAGATAGACATTTAATAATTCCATCTGTGGGGTGTTTACAGATTCGTCCTATTATGGTGCGAGAAGTTAACCGTATACTAGCGATATTAGGCGATAATACGCAATACAAAAATAAGGACAGATACAGCCATAAGAAATCTATTGAAATGTTTTTAATATGGAAGAATTTTCACCATAAAGATCATAGTAATGAGATAATTGCTCGTTCATGGAATGGAGGACCTAAAGGTCCTTTAAGAAAAAGAACAATCCATTATTGGTATAAAGTTCAAAAAGAACTTTCAAAAAATAGTAAGGATAGTTTGGATATTTAAATAATAGTTCGTATATTAAAATAAAAGTTATAAAAAACCAGTTATATGAGAAATAAAACAAGATTACCCCAATTTCACTCCAATTTTCATTATGTTAAGATTAATGGAGAAGCACAATTAATAGAATCTCCTTACTATGACCAGAAAGAATTATGTAAGGATTTAGGTTATACTTCTATGAGTTTTTCATGGAGAATTACCAATAGAGATTTATATAAGCAAGCAAAAATCTCATTTGATGAGATAGCTTTACATAAACATACAGGCCAAAGATTAATGAAATATAGATCTATTAGGAAAAGATTTAAAGACCTTCAAAAACTTGGATATTTCCCAACATTAGAAAATATAAATGAAAATAAAACAGTTAAAACAAAATAAGAGTTATGGATATAAATTTTAAGAAAATAGTGCTTGATTATTTGGATACAGAAATGTATCATGATATGAATGATTGGGATAAGGCAGATGTTAAAGCGTATACAGAGTCTACAGCAGATGGGTATGAGTTGTTTATTGTTACTTTTGATGATCAGCATCCTTCTATAAATGAGGATGTGCATTATTATGATTCAGATGTTGCGGATCGAATAATGGAAAATCTAGAACAAGGGTATTCAGTTTATATTGATGAGTATTTGTATGATGATGTCTATTTGGATGATCAGTTTGAGGAGTATTTTGCCTCTAATGTAGAGAATATTATTTCAGATGATCCAGAGTCGTTTACTAAAGAAGAATTAGCGTTTGTTAAATCAGAATATGGTATAGATGAAGACGAAGAAACAGAAGAGTAATTGGTGGGTATTTTGGGATAATGTTAATATACCATTACTGAAAAAAATTAAACGTATTAAACGTAAAAAACCAAGTGTATGGGATCTCAAGTAATGGAAATTGTAGTGTGGGTATTTTCAATTGTTATTATTAGTACCTTTTTAGGAATGATATTTCAAGTATTGAGAGGTTGGTTTCATGGTTATATGGATAGATGGGAAAATAAATATTTGACTAATGATAACCCAGTTGATGAAAATGATTGGGCTAATGATCCCGATGTGTTAGATTTTTTGGAACGTGCAGATGAGCAAGGACCATGGTCAGAGGAAGATGATAAGATTTATACTGTTGGTGGATTAACAGCTGATAAAGATCAAGATTTTAAGAAGTTTATTAATAAAATTGAGGGGGATTATTTAGAAAATAATGACGTTGAGAAAAAAGAGTAAAATACCATATATTAGAAGACAACAACATACCAAGTATGTTGAGCAGTGTGCTGTGGAGCAGCGTAGTAAAATAATTAACACAGCACTTATGTTTGGTATGGTAAATAATATTGATCGTGAGTTATTTCTGAAATATAATGATTATTTAACTAAATTAAAACAAAAATAGTATGCAAAGAAGGTTTATAATGGTAACAATAATATTGGCTATGGCTAGTATTACTTGGTTGTTCGGAAAGAATAAGGCGTTAACTCAATTATTAGAGAATAGTAAGACACAAGACGCTACACACGTAGATAAAATATTTGATTTAGAGCAGGAAAATGCTGATTTAATGGAATATATTATGACATTGGAAACGGATAATTCAATATTATTATCATGTTGCAGTAATGGTGGTTTAAATGCTGATACTACTTTAATAAATTAAGTTATGTTTAAGATTACTAATGTAGATAATGGTAAAACGTTTACACATCATACTAAAATGGGTGTGGTACAAGATGAGACTATATTATTTCGTTATGGGGTTCCGTTTGTGGTTGAAGAAATTGGTGAGGAGAATTCAATGGATGATTTTGGGTTTAAATCTAAATTTTAAAAAAGAAAAAATGGAAAATGGATGTTATGTTATATCAAGGGATCAAGTTAATCTTGATTTAAATATTGTTGAGTGTAAAAATGAGACTGTAGCTAAACAGTTAATTAATGAGAATAGAAAACGTTATGTTGATTCTATACATTTAACATTAAATGATTTAGAAAAATTAAACAATACAATTAAACGGGAACAAATATTATCTTCACTTTGATAATTGTAATGAAAAATACAATTGACTACCTTATTTCCAGTCAAAGGGCTCAAGATTTAGATAGATTAATGGGGTCTAATTTAGATTGGCAACATGGTGAAACTAAAACAGGTACACAATATTATAGATTATATGGACATGAGTAAAATAAAATGGTCAGGATATAAATGGCAAACGAGAGAAAGATGGGGAGACATACACCCAGACAAAGCTTATGTATGGTATGATCCAAAATGTGTTAAGGTTGATAATTGGGGGTATGCTCATTTAGAAACCCATTATAATCCACGAGTATTTCCTAATATTGGAGAATCTAAATATGGGGTAGGTTTATTATCAAGTGTTGATGATTTTGATTATGGGTATTTTGAAATAGAAGCTAAATTACCATCTGCTAAAAAAATATGGCCTGCTTTTTGGTTATGGGCATCTGATAGTTGGCCACCTGAGATTGATATCTTTGAGGGTT
>Ga0209535_1000249_pt1 | contig 36924 bp, 35 predicted proteins | sample LinPmetageLP28_FD_184041 | JGI IMG/M metagenome (GOLD analysis project Ga0209535, IMG submission 184041) | Marine viral communities from the Pacific Ocean - LP-28 (SPAdes) (version 2) | ecosystem: Environmental > Aquatic > Marine > Oceanic | place: Pacific Ocean | collected 2009-08-22
ATGGCCTGCAGATCCTAACTTCTTTGCTATTGTGAGTGTGAGTTGTGGTCCATCTGCTTGTGTTATGAATTCAAAAGAAGATGTTGCGTTGGATATGTTCAAGGAAGACAAGGATACAGTCTCAGTGTACTGCGATCCTTTCTGTCCAAACTCAAACGTCCAATCGGTACGATCACCTCCTATACCACTAATAGTAGTACGTACATCTCCAGTGATTTTGTATCTCACATCCTTAACAGATGCATCCTGTCTTTCGCTAAAAAAGCTATCGAGGTTTATGGATCCAGTGAAAGTACCACTTGTACTGTTGTAGAAGTTTAATCCATTCCAAGGACCGCCTCCTCCAGCACCATCAACTCCACCCCTAGATCCACTCAACTGCCAAAACGTTTGTGTATTGAAAGGAGAGGCGTAGGGTGTCGTACTGCTATATGAGCTTGATATTCGTAAGCCATAGCTTGTGAGCCATTCGTTTTGTAATGCTCCTGCCGAAGATGACATTTGGTAAAACACACTCGAAGTGTAGTAATCTTCCAACGCTTTATAGTTCCAGATATCTTTGTTAAACTTAAAATTGCTTGGAGAGCTTCGCTCACTCAATCTACCAATTTCGATTGTAGGATTAAGAGCTTCCCAATCGTCATAACGGCTAGCTGTTACATATGTTAATGTTCGAGGATCACTACCACTGGAAAGCCACGTCATGTATATGTACTTTGATCCTAGATCTCGTGAATTCCATCCTGCACCATTTACTCCTAAATCAATAGCTGGTCCAGTTACCATCTCAAAGATAGAACCAGTTGGAACGCCGGTCATATCAATTGGAGGTGTAGTTTCGGCTACTACACCATACACTCCTGATGTAACTGTGGCTATTTCTATTGACGCAGTGTTTTGACTTGGTAATAATTCTTGAGCTGTTCCTTCTAATACTAAATAATCGGCCAAATCTCCACCTATAGTAGCCTCGGCTACATAATGAGATAATGGTTCGTTAGTTGGATCTTCTACCTCTCCTGATGGAGGGAATATTGTTTCTGGTCGTAGATCAAGTGAAGAAGTTAATAACAAATCTTCCGCTACCGGAAGTGCTGTTGGCAGCTTGCTACGCTCTAATATAGTAGGCTCTATTAATAATCCAGTTTGTGTATTTGCTCTATAAGGTACAAATTGTTTAATAAGTTTAAAGAGTGCTGCATTGTAGTGTTGCAACAATCTAATATATTCCATCGGCTTATTTGTGCCTTTGTATTTTTTAGAATATTCTCTTGCTAACGCTTGCAAATCAGTATAATCGTCTAAGGGTAGTTGAGAAGGATTTCCTATGTAATCATCAATACTAATTCCACCAAACTGTTCTGCAATATCTTGATTGACTTCGTTTGTTGGTGATAAGAATACTCCTAATTTAGAGCTGTCCGGAGGATTGTTATCGGTCAACGGCTTCTCTGCTTTAGTGTCTCTGAATAATTGTTCACCAGCTAAAGTGGTGTTATCAATTCGTATCTTTGTGGAGATACTTCTGTTGGCTCCTAAATCAGGCCATTCCAAAGAATTTTGCTCAATTACATCGTAATAAGCTGAAGTAGCTATATTGTAAAATGAAGCAGATGGTTGTACTGTGTTTTGATTTGGATGTTGCGAGTTGAAGCTTGAGGTTGCTGGATAATCACTATTCAGTGGCTTCTTATTATCAGTACCTAGTGTTAGTCTATAGAGTAGTGTATCAAAGCTTGAAGTGCTGCCCGTAAAGACTCCGTCTGTGTTACCTTGGAAGCTTGTTGGAGTTAGTGTGTGATTATCAAGAATACCATCTTGCAATTCTGACGACCACATTCTAAACTCTTGGATGCTTCCTGACAGAAGATCCATCGAATGAGAGTCAGTTAATGCATAACTTCCAGATCCAGGTATCCATAAAGATCCACTATTAAGGAAGCTGTGATTGTATGACGAAGAAGTATTGCCATCAATAAACAACGAAGCTGTAGTGGTTGAAGTTACTTTGTTGTATCGTGATGTTTTAACAATTAGGGTATATGTTTGATCGCTACCACTAATTTCAGTTTGATTCTCTCTTCGTAATGCTACATGATGCCATCTCGTATCTTGATCTGTGTATGCGTCTTCTGTGTCTGTATCGTATATGGAGGAGCTTACGCTAGCAGTAGCCCAACCTTGACTACCACTCAAAAAGACTCCTATGTGTTTTCCGCTACCACTCTGAAATGCTTCAATTTTCCATTTACCAGGAACCTCCATGATTTTTTGGTTCTTGGTTTGACTGTCAGCCATCCTGACACGCATCTCAACAGTTTGTGCGACTTTGTTGCTACCGCTTAGAGGTTGCCATGCTACCTTTAACTGCTGTGCTGGATTGCCAGAGGTTTGTCCGTTGTATCCTGCAACAAATGCATAATAGAATCGATCATAGACGAGATCAGATTTCTTATCAAAACCTCCTTCATGTCCTCCGTATTCTTTTATTCGTAGAATTGTGTCTGGAATACCAAAACAATTAATTAAAGCCCTAAGACATCTTTCGGTTCCTTTAGTCTTTACAAGATAGGGAAGATTATTTATGAGACGCTTCCACGTCTCTTTCATAGTGTCGGATGTGTTTGTTTGATAGGCCGTATTTACGCTTCCGGTTACATCTGTTCCCAAAGCATAATTCCATAAGTCATCAATAGCAGCACCATTTTCAAACTCAAATCCTAAGTTTTGTCCGACTAAATATAATAAATCCTTACTTAATCCAGCAGACAATTCTTGACTCTTGTTATACTTGTTTGTGTACTCGTCTATGTATGGAATAATATCATCAAAATAATGTCCAGCTAATCTTACAACTTGATTAAAGGTTTCATTATTGACATCCTCGCTTATGTGTGATGGTATGTTTTTTGATAAAGCGTCACTGTTTTCTAAGTCGTACATGCTAGCAGAGCTTATGGCTCCTGCATACCACTCAGATGCTTCGGAGGAAGTATAAGATAGGTTTACATATGGTTTAGTGGAATTTGACTTAGGCCAAGTTGTAGGGTAAAACTCACCGTAAGAGCTGCTTTCGTAGCTTGAAGATTCATAATAAAGGTAACGCTCGTATGAATCAAAGCCTCCTATAATTGCGCTTTTGCGTTTTATGTTAGTTGCTACATTGCCAGTAAAAGCTGTACTAGCTGAAGCTGCTGAATTAGGTAGTCCGTTGAGTTCGGTCGTTAGTGTTGCTATTCTTGCATCATACGATTCGATTAATCTTAACTTATTGTTAAAGTTAAATAATCGAGCTTCAGCGCTACTATATGTTATAAAGTTTTTATACTTTCGAAAATCTTGATTAATACTTATGTTCTCTACCAACGAGCTGCTAACTAAACGATCTTGCAGTTGATAGTATACACTGTTTGCTGAGCCAGTATTGGTGCCTACTAAGTTGTCTTTATCTTTATACTCGGTAGTAAACCCAGTATTAATCTTTGCTAGTATATCAAAGTTAGGTCCTGCAATCTCTATTGTTCTAGGAGCTAAATCAGGAGGTGTGAGTACTATGTTGGAGTTGTAATCTGTACTAATCTCCTGCGCCATCCAAAGCTCATCTCCCACAATAACAGTAGCTGGTACTGGTGCTGCAAGTTTTACAATTATACTGTAAGGAGCAGAGTTTATTGTGAATTTGTCTTGGACATAATCAAATACTGGAAAGGATAGATTGGCGTCTTTGAATAAGAATAGATTACTAAGTACTTGGCTTTTGGGTGTTACAAATAATCCATTTTGGAATTGCTCCAAAAAGCCTCCATTATCCAATACTGATGATAATACTGGTCGTAGTCTTATCTCCAATCCATTAGCACTTATCTCTTGAACAACTACCTTATGTCCATCTCCAGATCCTAATATGTTTCTGTGAAACTTGTATGATGGATTGTATTGTCCAGCAATGTATCCTAACTCTTGTATGTCTTCTTCAACATTTAGTCGAATAGTAGGATTGGGTGATGGACTCGTATCTAAACTCTTCTGTTCTCCTCGTATTGTTGGATTAACTACTGTCCATTCGGATACACGATAGTTTGTACCTAAATAAGAATCAACAGCATTAAAAAGATCTAACCGAACAACATCATTTGGATAGCTAGTTACAGCTTGCGTTTTAGCACCAAATGCAGGAACAGGAGGAACTGCCTGTTGCGGGGTAAGTGGGTTTGTGGCTGCGGTCACAATCGGTACCTCAACTAGCTGCTTTGGCGTATTCCGCCCCTCAGAGCTCTTAAAGCCTACCTTCTTTGTTGTTGTCTGTTTTGGATTATATGCCACCTATTGTGCTTTTTATATAAATAGTTGTGTTAATTAATTTACGTATTAATCTTCTGCAGGTTCATCAGATTCAGGTAAGCGGGTTTCATCTTGATCTATACCCTCTTGATCAATAGATAATGCTCCAAACTGTCTATTTTCTTTATTAGTAAATCTGTCTGATTTTGGGTTAGTTTGGTTATCTTCTATCAATGTAGATTCATTGTAAGCTTCTTTCAATACTTCCACTGTATCGGTATCTGGTTCCGGTGATACTGGAAACTCACCCGGTTGAATGAGTGGGTATTCAAAAGGTGTAGACCTGAAAAAGCCGAGTGTTGGTTTTGGTGTTGCGTTCCATAAAGGTTGTTGAACAGCCTGCTTTGCTAATCCAGCAACAGTTGAGTTGGCTGGAGGAATAGTGTATGTTGTGTGTTTCTTTGATGCAATATCTCGGTTAGGTATCAATAACAACTTCATACTAGTGATTGCACATCTCGGCTCTCCATATGCATAGTAGGGATTAATTGAGGCTGCTGTAACACCTCCATCAACGCGGTGTAGACTATTATATATATCACTCTGATTCCATCCTTTGGCTTTAGGAGATGAGTCAGTACGTGCTGGTGAATTGTTTGTAAACGAAACTTCTATAGTCACATCCCTTGTGCCATTAGGTAGATCCAAATCTGTTCCTACAGCAAACCATGCTTGTGGTGTAGAGTTTGTTGTAATACCAAAGCCTTGAGCTGTGTCTGAAGTTGTGTTTGAATACCAGTCGTTTGGCGGAGTACCTTGCCTTTTCCACGTATCTGTAGGATATTGACTATCTCTGTACAATTCACCATATCTCTTCATTAAAAACGTCATGTTGGTATCTTTAATGTCATTCGTCTCGTAAGCTGCTTTGTTTGAGTTCCATCCGTTATCATCTATAACATTCTTGTGAAGTAATCCAGTTGGGTTGTTCTCGCTACCTACTGTTACTTTGTAGAATGTGTTGAGGTTTGTGTAAGTTTGTCCAAAAACTCTTATAGGACATTCTGGAGATTTGGAGTTTGTAAAAAACATATAAAGAGGAAACAACATTAAAGATATGTCGATCTTCTCCTTAACTGCCCACAGATTCATAGCATCTGGACCTTTTAGGATTTCTTGTTTATTTTGGTTTCCATTCAGATCAAAGCAAGTAATCTTTATCGATGTAGTATCGTCAGCGTATGGTATGATGTCGATTCCTTTGGCTCTCTCAAATGGTATTTTTGCTACTGATGTTGGATCTGTCATCCACTTTTTATAGGTCTCAAAGTCGTGAACCAACCAAGGCTTTTCAGCAATGTTTCCATTCTCATCAGTGTATCTAATTTTGTATCTACTCAAAGCGATTGCTATGTATGAAAAGAACTGAACGGTCATATAATCAACACCTCCTACTTGACCATCTATCATGCCAGCTCTCTCGCTTAGGTTTACTGCTTGCTTAAATGTGACAGTATCTATATCTTCAAAACTTATAAGATCTCTTGTGAAGTAGCTTTTAGGCTTGCTGCCAATTTTAAGTTCTTCTGATAGGTTTATGAAACCTTGAAATGCTCCTCTGTTACGATTGTAGCGATCCATGTAATTTACGCTGGGGAAGAATCCTTGTGGTGATCTGTTTATTTTTCCTCCTAAACTATCATCAAACATTGTAATATCTTCATTTGGAATGATACTAGATCTTTGTTTTATGTTTGTGTACTTATACCAAGTTGGAAACTTATCTAGCATTGCTGGAGAAGTGTCTATTGTTAGGTTTAAAAAGTCTGGTCCTACTTGATCTTTCCAGTACTGATATCCGTTGTAGAAAAGTTGTTCTCTAGTTGTTTGTGTATTGAACTTAAATATTTGAGGTGGGAAGTATTCGAATCCGGTATTAGTTTGGTATGGATTCCCAATGTATCTAGTCATTGTGTTAGGATTGTATGCTCTCGAAACATTGCTAACTACTGCTTTAACTTTACCAGTATTATCGGTCCAACCATCTAATCCACCCTCACCATCTCCATTTTGTAGAAGATTTGTATAGAGGTTTGAGTCGGCATCTATATCTACAACTTGTAGTGTAAACGGAACGCTAGTTGTAACTCCAAACTCATTTGATACCTCACAAACATACTCACCGTCAATTAATCCGGTACACTCATCCTCACTATATTCTATCTCGGGAGATCCCATTCCGTTGTTTTGGTTGTTTATGTTGAACAACGATTGTCCGTCTTTCTTCCAGATAAAGGATAGGTTAGATGTGTCATTTATGTTGTTTACATTGGAAGGATCAACACAATATAAAGTCCATTTTACCCTCGTACCTTGTCGCACGGTGAATGTGTCTATAACGGGATTGACACTCTTCATAGTGAGATCTCCATTCGCATCCTTAGATGCCCATGTCAGTTGAACAAAGTTACGAATTGGATGTGAAGTGATAACAGGAGGTCTTGGGTTGTTGGGAAGTAAGGAAAAGTCACCAACACGCAATGCGTCATCTGGCGAGGCTGTTTGTGTTTTTACATCTTGCTTTTTCATCTTCCAATTGGGTTACCATAATCGAGTGCAGGATTATCTGCATCTAATGTTATGTATTCTTTTTGCACCTTTATATTTTGTACTATGTATTCAACGTTTCTTGAGCTATCATCTCCTCTAAGTGGAGTACCAATATACTCTTCTGTGTATATTACCTCATCACCACTCAAGGCAGTATCAAAGCCTCTTATCCTTTGAGCTTGTGGAGCTGGTCTTACACCATATAGACACACCCTATAGCTCGGATCAAGTTCTAGAGATCCACTCACATCAATAACGGGAATACCTAATCCACCTTCACTTCTTGATAGTCTTAAAAATTGCTCTGGTAATGGCACTCTTGCCGTTGAAGCTTCTGATCCAGCCACCTTTTCTATATCTACTACTACCGGTCTCATTGTCGAATCTCGCAAGCCATACACTCTTGTTCCAGCTATAGATTCATTATCTTCTGGTCTTAATCCTTGAACAGCAAATGCTATTTTTGCAGTTGGACTTGCTAATTCATTAATTTCTGACTGTGTTGGATATTCTGTTTTATCGTAGCTAGGTAGTCTTAGCACACCTCCTAAGTTTGGAGTTTTGTGTATAACAGCTTCGTCAGCTTTCATATCTAGATAATAGTTGTCGATCATATATAAACTGTCAGGAGATCCTAAATCTTCGTTTGTGTTATGGACTCCTATAGTTACAATAAATCTACTCTCTTGTTGCCAATCTTGGGTTTGTTCTTCCATGTTAGGTTTGAAGAATTCACCAAAAAGATCGGAGTTCCATGCGTCTATGTAGGTGGTGTAATCCAATTCGGAACCTGGAACAGCCCAATGTTTGTATTTTTGCTTGGTAAATTCTGGAACAGATCCACTGTTATATACGGCTAGTTTATCTTCATCTCTCAATGTGTACCATGTTATGGGAAACTTTGGAGCAACGGGACTAGGTCCTATGAGGCCTTTGTCTAGGATTTTGTCATGCAGTTGTGTGTATCTAAATCCTTTATGTATGTCTCCGTCCGCATCATTTGGTACTGCATACAATGGAGACGCTATTCCGTTTGTTGGCGACATGCCATTGAAAAGGCCACCTGGAGGGGTTGTCATTAGGTTTGCACTAGTCTTCACTTTTGGTGCTACCGGCAGGACTGTTTGTGAGCTTGGTAGGAATGGGAATAAACCTGGAACGTATTGTTCAGTGTCTTTTGTTGTGTCAGATTGTGAGGGTTTATAACTCTCAACAAGTATGTTAATCTTTGGTTCTTTGTTTAACCCCTCTGTCATAGCAAACGTAAGATCTAGCGCCATAGTTTCTGTATCAGCCAGCCCTCTAACGTCTGCAATTGGACCTTTTACTAACCCTTGTACTCTATTGTTTTTAGCAAACATATTCTCGACTTCTGATTCTACCTGAGTTCGTTTGGTGCTGTTGTAGGGTATGAGGGCTAAGTTAAATCCAGATGCAAATGCTTTGGATAGAGGCGATCTTGAAAATCGACTTGGAGAGGTTTCAGGCCATATAGCTTGTTTTCCTTCTGAATCAATTGATCGGTAGTTGTCTTCTATTACTTTGTATATCTGTTTTGATTCTTTAGGTTCACTAGAAAAGTCGTCAGGTTGTGCGCGTTGATATGTTCCTTGCCAGCTAGGATAAGAGTATACACCTCCAGATAGTTGATCGACAGGCAATCCATATCGTGTCTGCTGTTGAACATAACCTAAACCACCTTTTGTTTCGATTGTGAAACTGATTCGTATTTTTGTAGTTCTTGGGTTGAGGAAAGGTATAACGATCTTATTGAATTCTGCGTATTGACCATAAGCATATCTGTCTGCTTTATTTTTTTGCAGTTCATCCATTACAAATAGATGCTGATCACGTCTGTCTCCTCGACTCTCTTTCCAACTAAAGCTTATATCACTATCATCTAGTGTGTCGGTATATTTTTGGTCGTAGTAGTTTGCTAATCTTTTATTCCATGGATCAAATGTTCGTTGCAATTTAACTCGCTCGTTACCTGACCTATCGAGACTTAGTAACTTTGTCTCGTTGTTGTATTCTTGAATATCAACATACAGCGTTTCTTCCACTGAACCGCCTCCCATTAGAAAAAAGTTCTCAAAACTCACTCTAGGTTCTTGACTGTTGTAGTTGTTTATATCCGAAACTTGATCGGGTGTTATAATTGGAGCAGCTGGTATGTAATTATGTATAGCCATTCCTAAGTAAAAGGAAACCACAGCTCGTACACCATTAATACCATATACAGATCCGTTAATATGGTTATGTATTTCAGTTACGTCAACATCTTGATAAGCTGACACTGTTCTAGAGCCTCCGTTGTATATGTAATCGTGGTTTGTTTTTGTAAAATACGATTGAAGGCTTTTTAACGGACTGTTTTGTAGAGGACCGCGTTTAAGTTGATATGGTCTTGGGTTCAACATCTCGTGAGTCCATCTAAAATCAGGATTCATTGGATCGATAGCAATACGCTTATCACGCATACCATCGGTTGTTGGATCTATTCTTCTTGAATGTAAATCACCACCTACTGTTAGCCAGTTGTTTGTACTAAGCTCTCCGTCAACAGTACCGTTAGGGTTCTGTATGAGATTGTTGTAGAAGAAACTATCAACATCTGAGTTGAACACCTCTAACGTGGCACTTCCTCCGTCCGTCGTACCTATATCATTAGACACTACAACTCCATACGTTCCAGCGTATTGAGCGCACATGTTAGTAATAGTTAGTGTATTGCCTTTTACAGTTCGAGATGCTCCCAACTCTTGTATGGTGTCGTCAGACACAATGCTTTCGCCATCAACTGTCCATCTATATGTCAATCCTGTCTTAGGTGGGATTATCTCTAATAGCCCATTCTCAACATTATACACATCAGGTTGCTCTGCTTGTATCCTCAACACAAGAGTAGTTTTTGTGTGTACTTTTATGGTACCATCAGGAAATTGAAACATAAACTTACCCTTGTCTGCATCATTTGCTGCAGAGTAAGGTAATATTTGTGGAGTAGACGCTTTGGATAATGGTGCTGTTATTATTGGCGGTTTGTTTGCTAATACTGGAAGTAGATCATATTCGGTATCATTTTCGTTTAGCTCAGTATTCAGAGTAGGGGTTGTTAAAGGATCTGAGTTTCTAGTTTCTCTATTAGATGCAGCAACTATCACTTCGGAGTTTGGTTCATGCTGCTTACCAGTCATTAATACCCCAGATGGCATCTTATGAAAGAAGCCAGTGTAAGGTCGGTCAGTTAGTGTAACGTACTCACCGTCCTTCGCATAGAATATGTTTTCTTGATTGTATTCCATGCTTTGTGTTTTAATTTCGTTCTACCTTAAATATGAAATTGTGGTCTCGTATCTCGTAGCTTACACCATCATCTTCGGGTACTTTAATTAGAAGTCTGTAGTATCTCTCAGGTTGAAAGCTATCTAAGTGTAATCTAAAGAACGAGCCTTTGTTGTTTGAGGCAAGGTATGTGTATTCTGAGAATGGTATTACTGATTCATCAGATCCTGCATAATACACAGCGTATTGTGATCCAGTTGGTAGTCTGTATGAGTCCAGAAATAGGGAAGCTGTTTGGTATGCTAACGCTGGATATCTGTATCGTGGTGCAAAGACAAACTTGGGTCTAGAAGTCTCCTTGTAAGATTCTCGTAGGTTTGTACAAACTAAATTATAATCCTCATCTGTGTCTAAAACGTCTAATGATCCAGTATTAGTTTGATAGTTAGATTCGTCATACCTCGCTTCGAGTACTGGTGAATATATTGTATGAGTTTCCTTACTGTAGAAGCTTAGGTTATTAAACTTGGCTAGCGACCCTTCGTCGGCGTCGGTCTTCTTTATAATGAATCCGTTGAAATCAACAGAACCGCTTTGCACTTTACGTATGATGTCAGTAACATCCATATCGACGTCAGTGGATTGGTAGCTGTAAGATTCAGAAGCTTCGCATGACGTGTACCAAGTTGCACCTCCTGGATTAATTGTAAATGATCCGGTTGAGTTAAGGGCGTAGGATCCCGTTTTCCATGAAGTTTCTGGACTAGTTAATCCATCTCTATAATACCAACTACAACCCTCTGTTGATGCTGGTGTCGTTCCTTTTTTGCCTATACCCATATTCCAAGATTGGGACACAGGAAAGGCTTGTAGTGTATAAGCCAGAGGAATTTCGGAGGCATCTGTAGCGTATAGTCTCAAGCCAAAGTTGAATAGATTTGGATCATACCCTAAATCCACAATACTCTTTGATACATTAGTGTAATCAAAATCGATCATGATTCTTGAGTTGAAGCTAGAAGTCTCTGCTGCGCCAGTCGATCCAGTAGCTGCTGTCTTTGTTATCTCCAATATTTGATCCATTCCAGTATTTGTAGCTGGAGAGCTCTCATATATTGTTGTGTCTTTCTTTGGGTAGAATCTTAAAATCATATCAATAGTTTACTACTCGTCCTTTTATATCTTTAGATGGATATTTTACTTCAAAAATCATTGGATCTAAGCTTGGGTATAATATTCCGTTTTTTGTTGCCTCTTTTATGCCATATGTAATGTTACTGTATCCTGCACTCGAATCGTTGAGGTTGTTTATTGTAACGCTTGTCACAGTTTGTACGCCTGGCTGCTGAAGAAGTAAATTGTAAATATCACTATACTGTATAGGTTGACTTATCTGCCATTTATCTATAGCAAAGAAGTCTTCTACAGCATTAACACATGCAAGTAGTACTTCGTTTGCATTACGATCTCGCAGAGGTATAATGTCAAAACTCACTTCAATGTTCACAATAAATGCATCACGTAAATTGATACTATCTGTCAGCATTCTATATTGAGATATGTAAGTTTTGAGATTTTCTTTTACTGCTTGATTTGTCGTTGTTATATTTTTGTTAGCATCATATCCTAAAAGGTACATGTTCATAGCTAGTGGATTTGATACTGTGTCATTTACATCACTAGTCAATAGATTGTTTTGCTCATCTGGTGTAATGAAAACCTTGACTACACTTCCAAACTTAGGTGGCATTGCCAATGCTCTAATCATATAATCGTCTCTAGTTACTGCTCTGTTTTGTGAGGCAAGTTGTTTGAGTGCATTCTGTCTAACCTCTTCTAAAGTTTCTTGCGATCTTCCACCGATGGCGGGTTTTGGGTTGTTACAAGCTATTGAGTTAAGTACTGTTGAATTTAATATTCCGGTATCTGGAAAACCTTTAGTTGTTGTATCAACCGCTGTTAAGTTTGTTATTTGATCACTTCCTACATTTGTTCTTGTACCACCCCCTACTAAATAGGTTACAGTTAGTGTTGTGTTTGATGGTGCTATTCCATAGGCTTTTGTTATACCTGGTGAGTTAGGATCAATAGATTGATCTATGTCAATTTTACCGGTTGGTAAATTTAATCCAATGTTTTCTGGTGTTGGTAGTAAGTCTTCATCAGCCGATGTACTTATTCCACTACCAAATTGTATCTCAATACCATCGTCAAGTATGCGTGTGACAAAACGTCTTGGTGTCTTTTTGAGTTTTAGTAGGTATGGAATCTCGTCGCTGTATACTGCAGCGTCTGGATCATTTAAGGCTGTGTTTGTTATTTGCTCAAACACTGTATCTTGTGCTAAGTAGGGAACTTCAGTCCAAATGTTTCCGTCTGAATCTACTATGGAATCGATTCCAATATAATTAGGTGTGTTTACATCGTTGAAAGGAATCTTAAACTTGTAAAACTTCTGAACACCTACTACATCTTCTTCTTGTGTTAGTAGTGTAGCAGAAACTGCTTTAGCAGATTTTTTAGCTAAATAGTATTCAGGATTTCCTGTTGTATCAATACTGTATACAGTGTACTCTATGGGGTCGTCTGCTGTGTTTATTGAGAAGTCAACAGCTTCTTGTATATAAAAATTTACGACATCACTTTCGTTTGCACTGTACTCATTATCTCCAATTAATCGAGTTAAGGCAGCTTGTGCTTGCATTCCAGGCTGAATCTTTAAAGCGTATCGTGTATCAGGTTTTGCATTCTCACCAGTTCCAGTAGCAGGCATTAATTGGAAAATATCCAAATCCACACTTGACGGAACACTCACTTTAGGCTGATATCCCATTGCAGCTGCGATTGCTAACACATTCCTACGCTCTGTGGCTTGTAATAATTGAGATTCTTTAAACTGTGAATCAATGTAATAGTTTAATGTATCTCCTACATAAGCCATCAACTCTAGAAACATCATTCCAGGTGACGCTTCGTTAAAGTCGTTATAGGTGTTTGGGTAGTAGTTTTTAACAAACTCAACTAAACCCTGCTTGATAGTATCAAAGTCTCTTCCTAAGTATTCTATTTTTTTTGATGTATCAGTTTGAGGCATATTAATAAGTTGTTTGTTCTGGGTTGTCTGCGTTTACTGTAACATCTATTTGTCTTGTATCAAATTCGTTTCCAATTAAATTTATGCTTAATTGAATTCCTACTTGGTTTGGATTGGTATCCGAACTGCCTATTATGAGTTTTGAGATATTAATATAAGGTAGCTGGTGTTTAAAGCTCTCTCTAATCTGTTCCTCCATAACTTCTACAAAATCATCGGTAGCGTTATCGAATAGTACACCTCTAAGGTTGCATCCAAAAGTAGGCCGCATAGGTCTTTCGCCATGATTTGTTAGAAGTAAGTTTTTGGCGTTAGCTACTGCTGCGTCTAGGCTGGTGTATGTTGAGGTAAACGTAGAACCAGCGTATGAGCCAATAGGAATAGCTAATCCTATTGCTACATCGGTTTCAAAATCTAATGCTGGTTTGTTTATCTCAATCGCCATTATCTATTGTATTTTTTATCGTGTATTGCTTCTGCTGACTTCATAATTGATGAGTAGTCTTTAACAAAAGCGTCTGTTCCAGATGGAGGCATAGCTGTCTGTTGGCTAGCCATATGTCCAAATCCTTGTGCTTGATCAGCTGTGAATTGTGGTGCCATATCTGGATATGCACCGTCATCACCAAGTGGAGCTGCTTGACCACTTCTCATGGCATTTGCGGTTTCCATTAATATTCCATCCAAACTAGCATTTCCAGTCTTATGAATTGGTTGCTGAGTTACTGGAGCATGTGTGGTACTCTGTATGTCTTTAATGGGTTGTTTGTTTGTTTTTAGTGCTTCTCGTAACTCTTGTCGTATAACTGTTCGCACTTCTTTTCTGATAATCTCCTTTAGGAGTTTTGCAAAATCTACTGCTTTCATAATAATAGTGTTGTTTTATATAAATAGGCATGTTTTTATTTATACCCTACAAATGGGAAGGGTGGTATTCCAGTTGCCGGGTTTGGAATACATAATCCGTTTATTGTCGCTAGTTGCAGTTCAAAGTTACGGGCTAGCTCTCTAACAGCTGCTGCTGTTCCTTCTATTCGACCATCAACTGTTAGTTTTTTAAAGGGGGTAGCAGTAAATACTTGAAAGGTTGCTCCGGCTGAGTTCTGCCATACAGCTCCGGTCCAAAACAATGCTGATGCTATGTTATAAGCTATTGATTGAGGAATAAGGTCGTTCTTTAGTTTTTTATTTAGGATTGCATCTAACCTATCATTAAACTGTTTCTTCTCCTTATCTAGACGCTCTTTAATATCTTTTTTTATTTTAGAGGTTACCTTGTCGATCTGCACTTTTACAAAAGTTTCAAACTTTGCTACTAATTTCATAATCTCTTGAATTACTAAAAGAATCACAGAGCCTCGACCTTCGTTTAAGACTTTATACATCTTTTTCATAGACTCATATAATTTAGAATCGCCTAATCTTGCCTTAGCTTGGTCTTGTTGTTTCTTCCTAGCTTCACGTATATCATTCACAGTTGATGTTATAGCTCCTTGCTCCTCGATTCCAGTTCTTGGTTGTGTAGGTGTGTCGTCTAACTCAATAACTCCTATCATTTGTGCTAGCAGTTTTTGTACCTTTTTGAGGTATTTTTGTTCGATGTTGATGAGCATTGGCAGGAAGGAGGTTGACTTGAGTACTTCAGACATCGCTTCTCCTTGCATAGAAGTTTTAATTTTCTGAAGTGTTGATATAAGCCCTTTGCTGTTAGATGGTGATGATGCAAAAGCTTCAATTATACCTACAACTCTTTGGTAAGACCTATCCGCTGCGTTTGTTAGAGATATTGATCCAACATCTAATTGAACTCTCTGTTGTAGGTTGCTGACATCGAGCTTTAACTCATCAACAAATCCCGTAACACCTTCTTTAACTTTTCCAGCCGGACCAAGTGGTGTTTCGCTCATCCCTTTAATGATCAGTAATGCTATACTTACAAATTGTTCGATCTGCTTCAGAGTATCAATCTCTTTTAGCATAATTTTTTTATCCTCTTCTTGCTGTTTGTAAATTGGACTACTTGAAGGTACTCCTACAGTGAAAAAGTCGAATTTAGAATTGGCTATCTTTCTTAGAGGTTGTTCGTTTTTTGAAGAGGAAAAGTCGCCCTTACCTAAATTGACACCTACTGTAGCTGCGTTCTTTGATAATAAGACTCCTGCTGATACCTTCTTTTGTGTTTGTTCAATCTTCGTTTTATATTGATTGTAGGTCTCTTTTTTCTCTGCTATTGCAGCTCTTCTAGTTTCAACATCCTTCAACTCTTCCGGAATGGGTAATGAGTTGATGATCTTTCTTTCAATGTCTTTTGCAATAACCTTTGCTTTAGCAATCTGCTTATTGGTAAAGTTTTCAACTTTCTTTAGCTGCTTATCCATAAAAGCCTTAATGCGTGCTAGTAGTATATCTAACTTTTTTAGTACCGAAACAAGTGTAGCTTTCGGTCGTGTAGATTTTGATCTTTCTTTCTTGATACGCTTGAAATTCTTTATAGGAGGAATACCTTCAAACTCCTGCATCGTGTTTATTAAGCTAAAGAACTGCTCCTCTAATGCATATATTTTACCTTCCATCTGATCATACTTGGTATCAGTTTTTTCTAGGACTTTTCGGATCTCAAGAAAGTCTATAGTTAGCGGTCCTATTGCTTGGTTGATAGGAGTGTATAAGTCTTTTAAACCTTGCTGCGACAAGTAACTTCTCAAACCACTACTTGGCTTTTCGGGAGATAAATCTATACTTGAGGCGTTGGTAAGATTGCTCTTGGTACGTTCTTGTATTGATTCAAATTGTGTTTTTAAATCATTAATTTGAGTTATTACATCGTCTTTTAATTTTGTGCCTGCTTGCAGCAACGCTGAACTGTCTTTTGCTAGAGTACCAACTAACTTAACGTTTTTTTGTGTCTTCTTTATTGTTTCCTCGTTCTCTTTTTTTAACCGCTTAACATCATCAACATACTTCTTGAATAGCTTTTTTCGTTCAGATTGCTTTTTGCCATTAGCAATTTCATTAACTTTTTGAGCAATAAGATCTTCTATTCTTTTCTTTTCACCGTCAAGCTTTATTTTTATATTCTCTTTTTGAATCTGGACTTTCTTTTCTAGTTTTCGTATTTGAGGTTCAATATTGTATCTGATAAATTGTATGGCTTTGATTGCTTGCTCAGCTTGCTTGATCTTCGGTCCGTATTTTTGTTGAGCATTGTTCTTATCCATCATAAACGTAATAAGAAGGTCTCCAAAATTCTCAGGCTCAAGCATTGTTACAACAATCTTAACTATCTTTTGTGCGGCTGCTTTTAGTCGCTGTTGAATATATCTTTGAGTTTGGTTTGGATTAGATGTGACACGATTAGCCTCTTCTATATATTTAGTGACTTTTAGAATGTTGTTGTATGTTTGACGAATCTCATTAGGTGAAGACACTTTAAACTCCAGGTTCGTTATTGTGTTTATTACTGAAGCTTCTTCTGGAAATGCATCTTCAAATTTTATATTTACATTAATGTCAGATTTAGCTATTTCTTTTATCTCTTCACCTACACTAATCAAGTCAGCTTTATAAGCTATGAACATCTCCTTAGCCATGTCTCCTAGCTGCTTTATGTTGGCAGGTAGCTCTTTAACTTTGTCTTTTAACTCTTTAATGAGTTTGATTTGTGCTTGTATTTTTTCTTTTTGAAACTTTGCTTTTTTTATAACACCCTCGAGTGCCTGCTTTTTAAGTTCTAGATTTTGTTTGTTCAATAACAATTCCTTACCGTTGAAGTAAGCAAATATCGCTTTATTGAATCTTAAATTGTTAGGTTCGTTGAAGGGTTTTTTGAAGCTGTCGCCTGGGCCTGTACCGACTGGAGCAGGTGCTCCTGATGCTGCTGGTGATGGTAAGGTTGGAGGAATTCCGACTGGAGCTCCCGTCTCTATCGTCTTAACATAGTACTTAGTTATACCATCACAAAACTCACCCACATCTTTAAAATTTCCGTTTTTAAGATCGTTTAGTAATGGTTGTACAAATGTTAATTCAAAGTTAATAGGCATAAAATTATAATTGAGAACCAAGCCAAGCTAACGCTTGGAAGTGGTTTTTGCCACTTGGTGTGTTTGTACCTCCCGATATTCCAGCTTGTGATAATATTCCTTTTCCTCTACCATTAGATGGTCCCGTTATTACATTGTTTGCAGGTAGACCATAATTGCTTACTGCCTGGGCAACTGCTTGAGCTGTTCCACCGCCAGCACCGCTTCCATTCCAAGGTTCAACAATATATAATTGACTTCTCGAGAATCCATAATTTTTCATCGCTGAAGCCATTTGTTTAGCATACTTAGCACCTGCACTAAATAATACAACTGGGCCTCCTCCGTTTGCTTTAACAGCTGCTGATGCACCATTAAAATTGTCTTTTGTAAATGCTGATACAGCACCTTTAAATCCTTCTTTGAAGAAATTTATCTGACCAGCATGTGATACATCTGTAGTGAGTCCTGTGATTAGAATAGCCTTTTCACCTCCACCTGATGATGAAGCACCACCTCCAGATGTTCCTGATGCTCCTTGAAGACCTGAGTTACCACCTCCAGTTGGGATTTGGTTTAATCCAAGATCAGCATACCACAAGTTAGACTCCTTATTTGCTTTTACAGCATAAGGTCCATTTGCAGCCTTACTAGGAATGTACTCAAAGTGCCACTCCTCGTTACTTACCGTTCTGACAAAGCCAAACTTGTGTGCGTTAAATGCAACCCACTTATACACAGCGTCATTTAATACTCTACTAAAGAACTTACGACTTCCGGTATTGAAGTCTAATGCAACACCATTACCGTGTTTTGATACTCCTGGAGGAGCAGTTGGCGCTTTAAACTGACTCGATCCTGCGTAAAATATAAATGCTTCATCTCCTGACTTTGATCCAAATTTACCACTTACCGTCTTAGAGGCTGGATAGCTAGACTTCCATCTCCCTTTATCTCTCCTTAAAGACTCCTGTGTTGTAAACTTACCAGTCTTACCACTTGCTGATGTCCATCTCGCTGAGTTACCAGTTGCTGGTCTGAAGGCAGAATTTACGCTGAGTGTTATGCCGTCTCGTTTTGCTGCTGCTTTCATTTTAGTATATGCTGTGGCTGCATCCTTAGTACAACACTGACTACTAACTCTGTAAAGAGTGGTAAACTTGTTACCGGCATTATCTGATACTGGGGTTGTTAACTGTACTGGATCTAGATCACCCGCTACTGGATCTTTTGCTTTAGCAACTTGATCAGTTGTTAGTCTTATAGAGGAAGCAGGGATTGCTGTTTGTTGAAATTTATTGACGAGTTTTACTATTCCACTTTTTGTTTTACCTTTTTCTTTTACTGTTGAAAATCCTACAAAATATAATGCATAATCTTCATACAAAGTCATACCATAAAGCAGCGCGTTAGATGACAACCACTTCTTTACAGCAACATCAAACTCAGAAACCATTAATATTCGTGCGTGTCGTCTTGGGTCTAGATCCGTTGTATTAGGTACTGAGTATACAGAAGACTCTCCTCCAGCTGAACGGAATGGTTCGGCTAATGGTGGGTCAAAAGCACCTTTTGCTTTGGTAGCGCAATCATTTAAGTATGCTTCTACTTTATTAAAATCTACTTGAGCTGCTCCAGTAGCTACGTCTGCAATTGAGGTAGCTGGATCTAATGCATTTGATAGTGTGGGGTCAAAGGAGTCAATTCCGTCTGGAGCTTCCACCCTATACTCAGGTCGTAATTTTGTTCTAAGATCATCTACAACTTCAAACTTAGATAGGTAGCTAGGTTTTAATGAGAGTGTTTGGGATGTTGTTTCTTGAAGCTTTGCATTCATCGCTTCAAAGTATTGTTGAGCTTCAGTCAATATTACTGAGTCTCCAAATTGTGATAGTTTTCCTTCTAATGATGCCATGTTACTTAGTTTATTGGATCGCCATAAAGTGGTGATGATGGTGAGTCGTAGTATCCAGGAATCTCTGCTAGTGGATTAGTTACTGGGTTTGGTGGTGGCGCGTCTCCTCCAGCTGTACCGGTAAAGGTTCCACTCACTGTTCCGGTTAATGTTCGAGGAGGAACATAATCTTTTGCCTTCTCTTTGGCTATCTTTACTGTCTTCAGTCTTTCCTCATCAATTGATTCGTGACTTAATCCATCTATATAACCATAGTTACTCAGCAGTTCTGGCAATCTTACTTTTAGTAATTCAAACTCTGCTAATGATGATGGTTGAAATACACCATTGCCGAGAGGGGTGGCTATCTCAGAATTCTCTAAAGTTACTATAAGGTCTTCGAGAAAGTTTAGAAGTTTTAATCCTAACGGTAAAGGTTCGTATAGTTCATCTGGTGTTGCATCACCTACTGAATCACCCGGATTTCTAGCTTTATTGGTGTCAACATCAATCTCTTCTCCTCTATTCGGAACACCGATAAACACTTGTTGGTGGCCAAATAAAGTTACAGATGTCCCTGAGTCAATATTAACTTCGTTAGGAGAACCAATAGCAACACCCTTCTCTCCAAATAACATAGAGTAGTCGTTCTTTGAGTTTATGACTACACGATCACTGTTTAAAAATATACTACCACCAGCTGCATCTGGTACGAATGTATTCTTTCCACTACTATCAATCCCTAATTGCACATCTACAGAAGGGTCTGCTGCCGTTGCCGTAACGGTTGCATCAAATGTTGTATCCGTTTCCTCTTCAAACGATAACGCTAAGACCGCATCTTGATACTTGCCAAGATCGATAGAGAAGGTTCCAGTGAATGTGCCTTGTAATGGTTCAGTAGGACCAGGTGCACCGGGTGCACCGGGTGCAGTGAGTCCTCCATTCTGGGATACTATTTGTTTTATCGAATCGTAAGTATACTCTGCCATCAGTCTCCTATATTAAGTTTGAAGGTGGTTGCTAATGCTCCACCCATCGCTCTAAGCCTATCACCACACTTTGGAGAATACTTAAACTCAGATTGTGCGTTTAAATGAACACGCTCATTAATTATGATCAACATGTTGACAAGAGACTTTGGGTTTGTGAAAAACCTATCAAACCAGCCTTGATAAAAATCTTTATTTGGACTAGTCTTTTGTGCTTGTAGCCATTTGTACTGAGCTTGTATTGCGTCTGTACAGCATCTTAAACTCAATACATCGTGCGATTGTTTAGTGTTGTTGAACTCAAAAACATTAGAGTCAAATGGGAAAGTCTTAAAGGTTTGTTGTTCGGCTGCTGAGATTCCTCTAGCGTTTAGAGCGTTATCACCACCTAACCATCCAATCATCATATTAAAATAACCTAGATATGAGTTAAGGTTTCCTGCAGTTCGTAATGGTCTACCTAGATTTGGATTATTGCCAAACTGACTAATCCACCAAACCTTAGCAGCTTGCTCTGTTGTAAATAGCTTGCTTAGAATCTCTTTCCGCTGATCTGGTCTGAAACCTGGAGAGTACTCATCGAATCCTAACACTTCAGAGGTAAATGCTGTGGCAGCGAAGAATGATCTGTTTCCAAGCAGGTCTTGCATTACATTATTGTAAGCTCGATATAAAGGTTTAAAGTATCCTTTTTGTGGTGCAAAGCTGCGATTGGTTTTCTCTATCTTGATATTACCACGACTGTTGAATACAGTCTTTAAGGCAACCCCTCTCATCGATGATAGCTCTGCATCGTTGGGATGATCTATCAAAGCAACGTCCATATCTTGAATACTAGGCCACCACACTCCATTCACAATCTCCCACATTGTTCCAGGATCGATTCTATCTATATTTTCATCTTGGTAGCGTTTCTTCTCTGATTCTACTAACAACTTTACTTGCTCGTTAATAACATCCTTTGGTGCTGCATCATCACCTACAATATCATCTCGATACGTTGCCCAGAAGTTTGAGTTCTCTCCAGCAATTATACGAAACACCCACGCTCTTGCCAGCTCGTCTCCTTTGTCGAGGATTTCTTTTTCGAATTCTAGCATGCTAGATTTATTTACTACTCCCATATCAAATTTTGTTAACCACCAAAGCCACTCAAGTCAGTATCACCTTCACTATAAAACGAGTTGTATCCTGAACTAGGGTTATCTGTTGGTTCTGCTGCACCGTCAACTACTTCGTCAGTGTTTATTACTTCTTCTGGAGCTGCTGGTTCAGCTGTGCTTTCATCTTTTAAATCATCTCCAATATTTGCTTCCTTGGGTGCTGTTTTATTTTCACCACTCCTAGCACTCTCTCCGTCTTTTGCTTTGTTGGCTGCTTTACCAATATCCGTCTTAACCTCAATACCGTAGGTGTTGGCCCATGAAGCTAATGGATGTGCCTTCTTTCCTTTGTCTGGTACAGCTAACTCTAATGGTATTTGTTGTGTAGATGTCATGTAAAGTGAAGATGCATCCTCTCCCATAGCTTCTTGTCCAAATCCATCCGTATCTAAGTTATCAAAAGTACCCTTATCATTATCTACCCTCATGAGTATGATTGGATCACCAGGCGCACCTTTCTTTCCTTCAGCCCACTCTTGATCTCTAACTTCACTATCAATAGGTGTACCAGAAAACCTAATGCTTCCCCCAAACCTTCCTTGCAATATAAAATCACCCTCATTGAGTGCTAATTGTTTATGTACTTGAGGTTTTCCGTTAGTGCTTTTAAATGATTCTAAGTTTTTTATCTTTTTGTCAAATCGCTTTGATAACTCAGCAACGGATCTAGATCCAGGTAAAAATGGATTAATGTTAGCTGGATCTATTCCTATAAAGGGAGCTGTGTTTTGTGTTATATTGGCAGTCATACCGATTACTGCTCCATAAAAAGTTTCAGACTTCATTTGAATATCTGGTCCTTCTAATTTACTAGACTTTGCTTGAAATATCAACACCTGCTCTCCAGGTAGAGGTACTTTGAAATTGCTTCGATCCATTGGAACGGCCTGCTTTGATAGCAAGGCTTCCATGAAGCTAAAGGAGCTTCCTCCTGGAGAAGCAAACGCATCTCTATAAAAGATCGTTCCTATTATTCTATTCTCTTCTGGATTGTATTGTGGATGTTTATCGTCTAAGATTACATCTAAGACATGCCCTACTCCTGATCTATTAAATGGTAACCATGGTTTGACTGGCACCGGAGGAGCCGGTGGTTTCATTGCGCCAAATAATCCACTGAAAAATCCCATATCTATCCTTTATCTAATAAGTCTTGTGCTGCATCCATTAGTTGCTGCTTTTCTGCCTCAGACAACATACCATCATCAGTATTTGTGTTCTTTGCGCTGGAAACTAATAATCTCTGCACAATTGCGGTCAATTTAACCAGATTATCATCGTTTTTTACTGAAACCTCTAGGTACTCTTTCACAAGAGGTACCATCATTGAAGCATCCGTCATATTACGAATCATAGGTTTGAGTTGATTGATTAACTCTGTAATCTGCTTTTCCTTCTTTTTAGTGTTATTGTATATATCAGCTAAAAGGTCAGAAAAGTTCTTATCATCAAATAATGGTGAATCTTTATCCATAATGCCTTTTTATATAAATAGGTGAAAAGTAAGTTTTACGAAACTCCTCTACTCTCAATATCCTCTAAGTAGGCATATAGCTTTTTGATGCGAATGCCTGCTGTCCAAGCAATTCTGTTTTCGTAAAATCCTAATTCTGTTAATTTTTCTTCTATACCTGGTTCAAGTGAGTCAAACTCAAAAGCGTGGAGATTAGGTACACCATTGCATACATCCTCCCACGCTTTTATTTCTTCTAAGATGAAGTTGTGAATAAACGGTTTTGATACATTGATTAACATACTATTATACTTCGTATATTTTGTCCTTTGGAATGTATCCTTTTTCTAAGAAGTCGCTGTACATCTTCTTCCAACGTAATCTCATATCCTTCACTACCTTTGTAATTTGTTGAGTATTTGCATTAGTCATTTCGCGTATATAAACATACAAAGCTTTCTTGTTAAAGATTTCAATTCTATCACGCTTTCTAAACAACTCCAACACAGCTTCAGCTAATCTCTGGTCTCTTTCTTTTTTGTAATACAAATTAACCTTATCATCCCAATAACCTAAATATTGGTCAAAGAATTTTTCTAAATCTGGACCTTCTTGATCAGCTGTAGGTGTTGTGTCAGCAATCTCCATAGATAGGTCATAATCAATTCTTTTAGTTTCGATTAACTTCTTATAGTTCTTTCTATTTTTAAGGATGCAGTAATTCTTTGCTATCATACTAAAATAACTAAACGCTTTGCTGCCTTTCTCAGGTTTAAACTTACACAACTTTTCGCACAAAAAAGAAACGACTTCGTGCTGCACCTCATGCAATGGAACATTATCAGTGTAATAAAACTTAAAAGTGTGAATGATATTTTCAACCAACTTTTCCATTGGCTTTCTTATCTCTCTTTCGTATATTCTGCTCTTTACTTCCGTATCTTCTGTAGCGTTGTATTCAATAATTGCCACATCAACTTCGGGACCAAAATACTGTTTCTTACTTTTTCTCGCTCTTCTTTTCTTCTTTGGTGCTGTCGTCATCAGTTGTAATATATTTGTTAATAAAGTTGTTTAATTCTGTAGTTGTTTTATTTATCTCTTTAAATATGAATCCTGTTTCATCGTCTGCCTCAAAGGAGCCCAAACGATCAACATCTTTCATGCGTTTATATGCGTTGTTAGTACGGAGTGCTGTAACTGACAGCATTCTCACATACAACTCCAAAAAAGCTTCTAGTTTTGAAACTTTCCTTAATTGAATGTACAGTAGCCATAAAGTAATGGCTAATGCTGTTGATAAGATTGTTATTGCTACTATCATACTACTTAAATAATTGATCAAACGTGTTTTTCAAATTATCTTTATCTGAATCTGTAATACTTCCTTTCTTCTTAGCTGCCTTCTTTTCTGGAAAGGTAACTACTGGTTCTTCTTTCATCATGTTGGATTCGATCTTCGATGCCATCATATCAGCTTGATGTAGTACGTAAGGCAAGTTGGTACGTAAAGCACTGTCTGGATTCCAACTAACATAATAAGGCTTGTTTGCTTCTTCATACATACCATCGTGAAGCTTAATACCAAACCACTCGTTATCTGAGATCTTGATACCTCTATCATATAGAAGCTTTAACCCTCTATCTGGAACAGTCATAAAAGAATTGACTGGATTGTTTGTGTACAACTTTCCTTGATTTTTTCTATGCCAATCAGATGGGTTATGAATGTATTGCTCTGCATCTTCAGAACCTATCTTTCCTAGATCATGGTTTAGAGCAGCAAATATTAACTCTTCTGTAGTGTAGTCTTTGGTTGCACCATGCTTACTCCAAAGCTCATCTACATCTAATGCACACTCCATAACACGTATAACGTGATCAACATAACCACCAATAAAACAATTGTGGTAGTGAGCTGTACCTGAGGCAGGCATCATCATAATACGCTCTTCGTGATCTAAGTATAACTGCTTTAACTTTTCCTTTCTATCTCCTGTGACATACTTGTCTATAAAAGATAGAAACTTTTTGTAATTTTCTTGTAACTCTTCTGCTGTATAATTCATAACTGTTTACTTAACTTTTTTAACTGTGTTTCTAATTTACGTCTATATGTAACGCGTTTCTCTTTTTTGATTTGTTTTTTTATTTTACTGATATTAACTAAAAGCTCTTGACGATCTCTTTGCTTTTGAGCTTTAGTTCTCGTATCCTTCTTTGTTTCTTTTCTGGGAGTTGGCTTTAATGTTCCTTTAAGCTTAGGCTGCTCTTCTCCTTTATGATATACTGTTCCGTTCTCATGAACAAATACTTTCATAAACTTCCATCCTCTATGGAATCCTGAAGGTTTTTTAGGCTTAGGAAGATCGTTTGGATCCCACATTTCTCTAACACAGTGAGAGCACATTTTTAACTTAGTACCAGGAGTAACATAATCCCTATACTCTATTGTTCCGCAACTTTGGCATTCTATTTCTTGCATACGTTTCTACTTATGTGACTGTTATAGTAGTAACTATACACCTTTTTTTCCAAAAATGCTAATTCTCGTGATATGGCTGGAAAGGGAATACGGTCCAAGTTAGAGCAAACCACAAAAACACACCTTCGACTTTGCGTTTTGTTATGTAGTAAGGAAGTGATCCGTGCTCAATAAAATCTAGATCTAAAGATTTTTGAATTGATTTTTTATTTGGACTAACATATATGATAATATCAAACGCGTTTAAAACCATTACATCATGATCTTCGTCAAGTTCATCTAAGTGATCTGCAATGTGATCGTATAAACACAACTCTTCACGCAAGTATTCAAAATCTAACTTTTTTTCATTACGATCAAAATGCCACATCCATTCCGCTTTAATATCGTCAAAATTCTTTACGATACCAATTGGTCCATGTATAGTTGAAGCAGCCTTTTCAATCTGCTCACCAGCTTTTGATATAAAGCCGTTACTTACTAGTGCGTTGTAGTGATTATTCAAATCTACTTTTTCTTTTTAGGTGAACGTCTTGTTTTTTTAGCGCGGAGAGCTTTTGTTGGAGCTTCTTCTTTTCCAACGTTGTGAACATATTGGAGAAGAGACTCTCTTGTTTGCTCTAACTTCTTCAGCTTAGCAAAAGTTTTGTCTCCCCATTGTTGTAAGACGTTTACTTTGAGTTGTAAATCATCCCGTTGTCTAATTTTCTTAGTTAAGAGTATTGCTAGTGTAATATTAATAGCAACACTAAGTATTAAAAGTGTAGTAAGTAACATAGTATAGTTTGTTTTAAATGTTAATGTATAACCTTAATATCCCAATTATAATCCAGAAAGTCAACAGTTTGACGAACTTTTTTTGAACATTTTTAACCAATATCCCATAGATTTAATTGATTTACCTTGCCAGAAAAGAGGTATCGTCCTGCAGAGTATGGTGTAAATTCCCAATAATCAGCTTTGTATAGAGCAGAGGTGTGAGAATTATTTCTAATATAATTACCACTTCCAGTGTGTTTTGAATTGTAAGGTGTTGGTTCTCCTTCAGAGAATAGTTGTTGACTTGTAAAGCCATTAAGCGTAGTAGCTTTAAAACGAACCGCTACATTACTACCCACATTTGTAATTGGTGACATTAAGAATCGATATGTGCCTATATCTGTGCTTGGCAATGTTATGTCGATTGAATTTGAGTTAGTACTAGCATCAATAACATGTAATGCTCCAGCAACTAAAGAACCGCTCAAGTCAGCTGCCGCTGAGTTGTTTAAACTAACAACATGAGGTTGATTTAATCCTCCACTCCAATCTTGCGCACCACTCGCGCTGATTATTCCTAAAGATGCTGTCTGTGTTGTTATTGTTTTTGAGTTTGGATTAAAGCTAATTCCATTAGAAATATTTACTCCATCATTTCCAGAGGTTGCACTTCCAAAGTGTACATAGAAAGTAGCGTCAGTTGTGGTACCAGTTATGGCTACGTTTGTTGCATTTGTTGCCGTTCCTACAGCCCCATCTACATTACCTCCCTCAACATAGGAAGCCGTCCCTGAACTTCCAATTAAGAAAGAAGCTGTTGCTACACTCATTGAGGATGTTTGTGCATTAACTATAAAAGATGCTGTTGCACTATTTGCTACTACATTTGCTGTTTGAGCGTAAGAAGATAAGTCTTGATCACCAGTATTTGTACCAGATGTGGTTCCAGTGAAGTTAGAAGCAGAAATTGCACCTGAGGCTGTTACGTTAGCTGTAACAACTAACGATCCAGTAATCTGTGCGTTACCGTTATGAGTGCCATCCCATTCAGCAGTTACTCCAGTTATGTTTGTTCCGTCTCCAGTAAAAGATCCAGTAAAAGATCCAGTAAAAGATCCAGAGTGTGATCCATCGAATTGTCCAGATGCAGAAACTTCTGTAGCTGCTGTACCATCTAATGCATCGATAATACGCGTAATGTGATCCGCGTCAATTGTGGAGGTATTTGTAATACCAGTTTTAGAAATATAGGCCATTTACGTACGTGTTTATTATAAATAGCTTGGAATCTAATTAAACTTGAAAAATTGAGTCACTTAATCTTCCTAAACCATCTGGATGATCCATTCCATAACCGAATACCCATTCATCTTTAATAGTGTATCCGCAAAAATTCAGATGAAGAGGATTAGTTTCTCTCTCAAGCAATGCAGCTTTGTAAACGCGTTTAGCTCCTCTATCGTAAGCGAGTTTTTCTAAGTATGCCATAGTGCTTCCAGAGTCGACAATGTCATCTATCAACCAAACATCCTTATCAGTAAGATCAATTTTCCAATCTTTGTATAGATCAATCTCACCTCTAGCCTGACCTTTGTATGAAGCAACTCCTACGCAATCAACATAAGCATCGAATAGTAGGTTTTTAGCAACATCTTGAAAGAATGTAATACCTCCTTGTAGGATGGGTGTTAGTACTGGATATATCTCATTTGGTGGATCAGCGTTCGGATAAAGGCTGTTCATCATATCCGCTAACTCTAAAACTTTATCCTCTATTGCAAGAGGACTGAATAGTATTTTTTCCATACACCTAATATACGAAAATTATATTATACTTTCAACTTTTTTCCTGATGTTTTGAAGTTAAATTTACGCATGACTGTTTTGGATATCAAGTCAAGTTTTTTGGTTCTAGGATTGAATCTGAGTACGAATGGTACGTTGATATTAGATTCCATATCAGTGATTACAGCTTCTCCACTAGCTCCCAAACTCTTTATCTCTTGTCCGTGATCTTCATATGTTTTTGTGAATAAATCTTCAATCTCCTCGGGCTCTATTGACTTAGTGTTACGTATATCGTTAACTCGATCCATAAAGTGTCTTGTAAACTCTATATCAATCCCAATAGCAGCAAACATCTTATCTAAGTACGCTTCGACTTCATCTAACTCAGCCTGATTTACCGACTCTAATATTTGTTGTAATTTAATCATCTTTAACTTGTATAATAATTTTATCGTCTACTCGCTTTATGGTAAAGTTAGAAGGTAATACGTTTGTAACATACTGTTCATAGAAAGCGTTACGATCAAAATCAAGCTTTTTAGGAACTTCAGCTTTAACATAGCCAGGCGGCATTATATCTTTAAGCTTAATCACTTATCTGTAGTAGTCTCTATAATAACTCGTATCTTTGGCTCATAGCCTTGTGGTAGTTTGTTTACTAATCCCTTAAACGAAGAGTTACCAGCATCATGCCTAAACTCAAATTTCAAATTACTAAGATCCATCATCACTTGTGAAGATGTTGTAAAGCCAAAACTATTCTCTCGTCTATATGGATTCATCCACTTATCACTATCGTGCTGCTTTGACAAAGCGTCTAATACCTGCTCTTGAGACGATATATCTGACAATGCGTCATAAGCTATCTGCTGTCTCGATAAAGAAGACTTTCTCTTCAGTCCTCCAGTATAGCCAGTATCTGGATATTCGACTCCATGATTGGTTCTCGTTACTACTTCATCCGAACCTACTCGCTTTATGATTGGAACATGTTGCGTTGTCATTTCAATAATATAGCTGTGCGTAGCATTTGACACAATTGTAAGTCCTTTTACACCTACATCGTCCTCATCATCTCCTCTAAAATTAATCACCGATCTCATAGATTGTGACAATTTACTCTGCTGTAGAGCGGTTCTGATCTTTAATCCATCATAAGAAGGCTTACCATTTTTACCTTTTTTTGCCTTATCTTTAGCTAAATCACCCTCTTTTTCGTCAAATCCAACCATCAATGAAGCATTAACGACACCAATACCTTTCTCATTCATGCCTTCACTCCAATCAGTTAAAACATCTCTCATATACACCATCTCTACGCCATTGACAATTTCGTGGATTACTTCGAGATCTGGAGCATACATTCTATCACGATTCTTTGCTAAAACCACATTACCATCAACACGGCAGCGTGCAATAACACATTCATTTAATTCTGCGAGAAGATTACGTAATTTTATCATGATATGCTTTCTAATAAATAGTCGGTTATTTATTACTTCTCTTTGTGTTGATCTATCTTTTTAAGTATATTTGCGAGAAGATCTATTTTTATCCAACCACTCAGTGATGCATTCTTTAATGCACTAACTATTTGGAATATTAAGAAAGGCACAATGACTGTTTCACTAAGCCATGAAGTTCCAGCGAATCCTTTTTCGATCGATAATAAAGCTCCTAATATGACTAACCATAATACTAGCGTTCTCAACACTTTGATTGCTTTATAAGTTCTAAACCCCTCTCTTTTAACTCCTGCTACAATGCCAAAGAAGCCGTCTAATAGAACAACGAAAGCTACTGACAGAAACTGCTCAGCATTATCTAGGGCAAGTCCTAAGAAATAGGAACACAAAAAGGTGCACGCAGACACTGTTGTTATTATTGAAGTTTTCATAAAGCTTTGAGCATTTCTACTAATTCTGGTTGAGGAAAGCAATCATACTTATCCTTTCTAACGGATGTGTGAGACCATAAACCAAACTGTTTAGCGTTATAGGCATCTTCGTTAAACTCAAATGCGTCTTTAGGATGTACTCCTTCTTTTAACAGCTTTGGGATCCCATTTACTAGATCCATTTTTGGATATATATCTTTGAGGTGCAAGATTAGCAATCTCAAACTCTCAATCTGCTTATCTGAATATGCATGCCAATATTGGTGTCCTCTAAACTTATAACCTAGATCACATACGAATTCTGGCTTAACTTCTGTATTCACATAAGTATAATACTTGTCTCCTTTTTTTGTCAAGTACCCAAAATTGTTAAGTTCAACGCCACCAGACATTTTAGAGATCTTAAAATTACCTACTTTACCTAAGTGCCATCCTAAGTAGTTATTAGGAAAACACTCTACAACTACACCATCATATTTAGCTTCCTTACCCTTGACGTTTGTTCCACCGATACAGTATTGAGTAGCAACTCTACCTCTCTTATCTCTATTCCAATTACTCACAGTGTTAAAAGGATTATCCCAACCTGCTGTGTGATGTATAAAGAATCCTAAAGGTTCAATCTTACCATAGTCTCTCACGTACTCATCTTTATCTAAATACTGCCGAGTAATGTTTAACCCGTCCTTGGTAGTGTATTCTGCTTCTGTAGCTGAATCAGCTGAATCAGTGTCGATACCAGCAGCCTCCCACGTAGCAGGACCTACTACACCATCAGCAGTTAATCCATTCTTCTTTTGCCATGCAATAGTTAATTTCTCAGTACCTGCACCAAATATTCCATCAGCTGGTGTACCTATTACCTTTTGCCATTCTTTAACTTCCGACCCTCGGCTTCCTTTCTTTAACAACATATTTTATTTTTTAAAAATTACTCATTATAGATTGATCAATAAACTCTTGCAAATCCTCTTGCTTTGCATCTATCTCCATCATAATATTAGCTTGATATCTTTTTTTCTCCTCACCATCAACAAATATTATTATAGTAGGTACTACTACTATTTTATACTTTGTTTTTAGTTTAGGATATTTAGTAAGATCATAATACTTAACACTACAATCTGATAATTTTGTAAGCCAAGTTACTTTGTGGGGTTTGTTCCAAGAAGCATTGAAATGTTTAACAACTACCTGAGAATATGCAGTAGCTGTCAATAATGTACTCAACGCAATTGTTAGTAGTAATTTCATAGCCTCTATCTTAGTTTGTCAATTTTTTCTTCAATACGTTTCATGTCCTCTTTGAGTTCTGTAACGTCCTCTTGAGTCGTCATAATAGTGCTACGTATCATTTGATCTTTCATATCGAACTCCATACGTGTTACTTCTGGATCTGGTGGGGGAGGAATTACTGGTAGTTCTTTTGCTTCTTGTATATCTGCTTGCAGTGCAAACCACATCCCCACGACCGTCGCAATTGCAAATGCAATCGCTATCAGAGTCTTTATACTTACGTTAAAACCTGTGTCTTCATTCAGCTCCTTTCCCATCCTTAAAAAATTATGTAATTGACACCAACACTAAAGTTATGCCAACTACGATTCCAGTACTTGTTATACTTGCCCTCTAGGAACATCCCTAGACTCTTATTTAACTTGTAACCGAAAATTAATCCTCCAGAATAGTCAATCCATTGACCACTATTGAAATTATGATATGAGTATTCGCTGTCTGTTTTTAGATGCACTGGCATCAAGTTAGCCCATGAGTGTATCCAAAAGTTTTTAGTGTAATGATAGAAATCAAACCCAATAACAAGTGAATAATTCCATTGTGCAGGTAAAGCACTTCGTTCTTTTTCTGTATATTCTGCTAGTATGGTTGGAACCACAACTGCTTCCCACACCTGAGTGTTCTCAGCTGCCACCGCTCCTTCTGGATCAAGATATGTAACACCACCATCACCATCAAACTCAATTGAGTAGCCTTCTTCTAATGCAAGCTGTGTATAGTGTAAACTGCCATTTGAAAGTAGCCATTTATCTAATGGATTGTATCCATACGGTTCAGATATACGCTGTACTGCTCCAATATTAAATGAAAGCTTATCACCTATTTTTTGTCTAAACCTTTCTGATGACTCAAAATACTGAATATCTGCAAGTCCATCTTGTACGTATTCTACTTTAGCTATCCATCGATTAGCTACATATCGCAAAAAGTAATCTTGATTGAAAAATATAGTTCCTTGCTGTCTTGTTAAGTCTGCCTCAAATAGAAATTCAAAGCCATTGATCTTACCAATAGTAGCAGCATCTCCGTACGATTTCTCAGTGCCATCATAGAAAACATTAGCTCTATTCTCATAACCAAATCTAGCTATCTTTCTCACTCCTAAAGCTATTGAATAATCAAAAGGAGTCTTTTCGGTAAAGGTTTCTAATCCATCTGTAACAGAGAATACATCTACATCTGATACAGAGTTACCACCAGTTACGGCACCATAAAATGTAGAGTACTTAACTAGTTTTTTTAAGCTTTTAGAAAAATTAGAAGATTCTTTCTGACTTAATAGAAGTGTCGGTATTAATAAGAATATTAGTAATAGCTGTTTCATTGTTTGATAATTCTTTTAGTGAATCTTTTTCCTTCGTGAATCAGTGTTAGAAGATACACACCGTTTTCATACATACCCAATTCTAAGCGATTATCATGGCCTGCTAAGATTAGTTTACCCATCATGTCTCTCAACTCATACTCAAAGGATAAGTGTGTTTCAATATTCACTGTATTATCTGTTGGGTTTGGATATACAATAATTCCATTTATATCCATCTCATCAAGACCGACAGATGGCCAGCCATCAGCACAGTAATCATACATGGCTTGGCATGAAGCATCCCATTCGTTTTCGCAACAAAAAACATCTACATCTATTACCCAAGCGTAGCATCCATCATTCAACCAGTATGGATTACCAGGTCCACCAACACATCCCGCATCATATAAACAAGCAGATGAATCAGATACATTTGCTAATGGATCATAATTATATGCATTTGGATCTGTACACCCAGTTAACGGAAGTATACAAGTACCATTATCGGTATTTGCTAATGGATCATAGTTTAGAGCGGTAGAGTCTATACATCCAAAAATTATCGGAACACAAGATCCGTTGTCTGTATTTGCTAAAGGATCATAATTAAATGATGTAGGATCCATACAACCATATACTACTGGAATACAAGACCCATCGTCTGTGTTAGCGTTTGGATCATAGTTAAATGAAGTTGGATCAGTACATCCATATATTGGATAGATGCATGTCCCATTATCTACATTTGCATTTGGGTCATAGTTTAGAGATGTTGAGTCGGTACATCCAAAATATATACAAGATCCATCATCAATGTTTGCAAGTGGATTATAGTTGAATGAAGCTGGATCCATACATCCATATACTGTTGCAATACATGAACCATCGTCCACGTTTGCATTTGGGTTATAGTTGAAAGCTAAGTCGTTTGTGCATCCTTGAATTACTGGAATGCATGATCCGTCATCAGTATTGGCTAAGGGGTTGTAGTTAAATGATGTAGAATCCATACATCCAAACACTTTAGGTTCACAAAAATCTCCACAAAAGGGTAGTGCTGTGTAAGTGTTCCAAGTAGGAGATTCAAATGGTTGTAAAGCTCCTTGACCATTATTTGCAAATGGATTAACACCTTCTTCTAATAAAACAACACCATCTGCATTTTCTAATGTAAAGGAGTTGTGCCAAGTTTGAAATTCAACTTGTGCTGGAGGTTGTTGAGGTCCACCAACTTCAAAGTAATATACTGTAACAGGCTTATCTGTATCTAATTGTAATGAAAAGGTTTGGCTAGAAGCACCCGGACCCATTGTGTATGTCCAAGTGTTTGATCCTTGAGCAATTCCTAAATATGAATTACCCCAACCATCGCTAGCATCATCTTCAATTGTTAATGTGTAGTCGCATGTAGGAACAATGGCTTGCATAGTCGCTAATGGATCGTAGTTAAATGCAGCTGTATCAATACAACCATATATATGAAGGTTTGCGCAGGTACCATCGTCTTGTGTTGCTAGTGGATTAAACTCTTGATAAGCAGAATCTGTACAACCTAAAACTGGGGCTACTCCACTACATGAAGTACCATTCACTACTCCTGAGTATGCTGTAGATCCAAAGTTAGGATCAGGTAATCCCCATAAAATGTTACCATTACAATCATATATAACAACATTACCATCTACGGTACCACCAGTTGTTGATCCAGCTAATCCGTCTCCATAAGAGTCGTTAAAAACCAACTCTCCACCTGCAGCAGGAATACAAGTAGTGTATGTAAATGTTTGTCCTATATCGTTAAATGTGTAAGTACCTTGTGCAATATTAAATAGTAAATTTCCGTTAGATTGATCTACAAACAACCAAGATGTCTCACCTGGATAGCTGTCTAAGGTCACCTCAATAGTTACTTCAAACTCCCCTGGAGGGCATGCACTGACACCAGTATTAACACAAGATCCATCATCTGATGTTGCCCATGGATTATAAGATATAGAGTTTGGATCTGTGCATCCGCTTATGCATGAATATGGTGTATATGTTATTGTATCTGATTGTGATCCGTTAGCATAGTTTATGACCAAATAATGCTCTACAGACCAGTTTGGTGGCATATTAGGTGTTCCAGCGAATAAACCAACGCTACTATACGTTTGACCATATGGGACGTTGTATGGATAAGTGAATGGTCCAAATCCTGCTGCGTTTGAATATTCTATAGAAACAACATCTTCATTGCAATTAGTAGTGTCATTCCACCACTCATATATAATAAGTGTTTGACTCCCTCCACTAATACACTGTTGAAAAGCATTAGTGCTGTCAAAACTACAAGGTGTTTGAGCGATCGATAGAATTGGTAATAAGACCGCTAATATAAACGTACTAAAACTCTTCGTTAGAAACTTCATCATTCTTACTATTGTTACTTTTTTTGTTACTAAACACTTTGCCAATCTCTGCGATTCCAAAGCTTCCTAATGTTACGATCAAAAACGAATCGTATATAAACTCCGAAATAACTAAGTGTTTACCAGCAACACCAGTCACAATATCCACCGCAGCAAAAATTGCCATCATACCGAAAGAGAGAAACCCAACTATTGTTTTCTCATTAATACCGTTATCGTCTTTAAAAATGTCTCTGAAAGCCATAAGTTTTCTTTTTAAGAACATCGTTGTTCTCGAAACCTTTATAGCATTATATAACCTTTTAAAGATGTCCATGTTAATAATAAATAGCTCCTAAAAATAGAAAATGCCGGAAAGACCGGCATTAACTTTGTAGTGTTTATTGTATTATAATATATACTCTTCGTTGTCAAATGCACTCTTAACCTCACGCACATCTTCCATAAAATATGCCCGTTTTTCACCGGATAATTGCTTGGAAATGTGAGAGATAAGCGCAGTACTCGTCTTGAACTTTTTTGTGATTTTTTCATCAAATCCATGGATCTCAGCCACTTCACAAATGGTGTTTAGAATGCCAGAATCTAGCGCATTTTCTGTGATTTCAGCCATGACATCTTGAGCATCAAAAAGATCTTTTAAGAAGCTTTTGAAGGTAGGATCTGTTGTTTTTAATTGTGGAAACTCTTGCTGAACTTTACCTAAAAATTCGTTAAAATCACTCGATTCATCCGCTAAAATGTCTAATTCTGAAAAGGCTCCTTCGTCTAGTTTCATAGCATATCTACCTAGGTTTTCTTTAAGATCATCCTTACGCATATACCCTTGAACAACTGTACGAGGATTGGCTATACTCTTCATTTTATCAAGAAATTTCAGTCTTTCACCTAACACGTTTTGCATGAGTTCTATCGTTTCAGAATCGTACTCATCATTGACATATGCAACGAATTCCTTAGCTGTGAATTTAGGTGCAGATGCTTCATTAACCGACTTATACGTCTTTACTTCTTCCTCAACGATAGTACGGATTTTTGATACCTCTTCGTTTACGATACTACTTATATCTGCTTTTTTCATATTAATATTTTCGTATTACCATTTCACCTTGAGCTCCTTTGAACACTCCTTCTTTCCACATATTAGAAAGCATAATTGACAAACGCGTTCCTTTTTGAATGTGAGTAGTCAATGCTTCAGCTAGTGTTTTTTCAAACGTGTTTATGCTGTTTGGAGAAGCTATCATGTCTGGATTAATTTGCAATCCTGCAATTTGTAAAGCTTCCATAATTTGACTAATGGTCACTTCCATTGTCATAATAATCTTATCTTCTGGATTCCAATTTTGTGCCTCATTAACAAATGGATTGTTAATAGCAGCTAGTTCCATTAATCGTTGTTTTGTTGTTTTCATTTTTTTCATAATTAGGAAAATTCATCAAATAGATCAATAACAGCTTTATCTCTAACACTATCATCCTTGTCGTCTTCAAAGTAAGGACCTTCGTAATCACTATCACCTCTAAGCTCAACCTCGCCCTCATGAGATTTGCCTGCTGCATCCATATAGATGAATTCTATCTTGGTACCCCTAGCATACTTGTCTTCAGCCATCTCTAATGCATCAGCATACACATCACTATCTAATTCCTGACCGTTAGGAAACTGCATATCGCTATTTCCATTATCCATACGTGTGACTAAGATTGTGTTTGGTTGGGCTACTGCCTCTTTGAGACCTGCTATCTCCATTAACCTCTTTCTGTTAAAGTATTTATCCATTTTTTTATATTTACGCGTTTATGTCTCCAAAGTATTCTATCGCAATTGCAATAACATCTTCAATGTTTTCATCAGTCAACTTATCCAACTCTTGATCAGATAAAGGCTTTCCACTTTTATCCATAGCAGACTCAATATAAGCTTCTGCAGTACCATCATCAGGCCCAGCGTTTGGATCAAGTCCACCAATCTTCAATGTTTCAATATCTAAGTTAGGTGCTAGCTTCTTTAAGTTGTCAAACACACGTGCGTGTGGATCTAGTGCTATCTTTGAGAGATCAACAGCTCGTTCTTCTTTTAGAACGTGTAGAGGTATAAGGTTCTTTAATTTCATAATATAGCAACTAATCGTTTATGTCCTTCTTCTGCTTCTGGCTTATTACCAGCCTTCAGTGCATCAATAAT
>Ga0209535_1000250_pt1 | contig 36915 bp, 25 predicted proteins | sample LinPmetageLP28_FD_184041 | JGI IMG/M metagenome (GOLD analysis project Ga0209535, IMG submission 184041) | Marine viral communities from the Pacific Ocean - LP-28 (SPAdes) (version 2) | ecosystem: Environmental > Aquatic > Marine > Oceanic | place: Pacific Ocean | collected 2009-08-22
TTTGACAGCATCTGATACTCATCAGGTACTGGACGAAGATCACCCTTATCTCACTTTCTAAAGTGTCACAACGGGGTTGACACAGCATCAACCCCATCCTATACTAAACACATACCAAACAACACACCATGACCACATACAACGGTTCCACGAATTATGAAACTTGGAACGCAAAACTATGGATCGGCAACGATGAGTTTCTGTATAGCACTGCTATCCGTTGCGTCAAGTTCTGTAAAGAAGACGAAACCCCATGGGAAAAGTTCGTCCGTTGCATGACTGATGAATCAATCGGTAGATGGTGTCGATGTACTGGTGATGGAGTGGGATGGGATGATCCTGCCATCGATGCAGATTCAATGAATGAGATGATGGACGAACTTTGAACTGTCCCCAAGGCACTTGACACCAGCAACAGACCAGACTATACTAAGTTCAACAAGTGGGGGTGATGCATCCCACTCAAAACACATCACATTCAACTTACTTTTTTTCATCATGAATTTCGCAATCACTGGTTCATCTGCAATCGAAGCAATCGCACTTGCAGATAACACTGCCACCGTCACCTTCACTGGTGGTCGTTCATACGACTACACAGTCAACGATGTCACTGCTTTCGTCACTGCTCTTAACAGTGTGATGAGTGAGCAGGGTTCTGTTGGTCGTTTCGTGAACAACAGCATCAAGTCCAAAGCACTTCAAAATGTTGCTGCTTGATCTAGTCTAGAAGTCTAGTCGAGATGTGCCAGTTCTCACACTGGCACTCTGATCTCGTCGAGATGTATGTCATACATTACAATAAACACATCACGACGAGACACACATGAACATTCAAGTAACACCCATCACGAGAAAAGCAAAGAACAGATTCTCTAACCTAATGGACGAGAATCATACATGCACAATAGAGCAAGTGCGTGATGGTATGATGTTCCTGACATCTTCAAACAGGAAAAATCATTTTTGGGTTATGGTTGACAACGACCCCCATTGGATGCTACACTGATCACATAAGGGGAAGGAGTTTGCCCCATCTATAAGTAAAGTCACTCTGCGAGCACTGAGACTTATAATTTTAGGTTTAGTGTGTTGGTTCTCTGAGACTTGGGGTGGTGCCCAGGTCTTTTTTATTGTATCATGTTTTTATGGGATTATACAGTCGAGTGGACACTTTATAGACTGTCCACCCCCTAAAATAGATTCTACCTCCATCCTAGCACGTCAGGGGTGCCAATGCCGGGGCTTGTGCCACTTTGACAACTGGTTGCTGGGGGTTGCTTTTTGCCAGAATCTGAGGCATCATTGGCACAAGTCAAACCAACCACACCATGAAAACCCTTTTTGTCGCAATCCTTTGTCTGACCGTTGGCACAGCATATGGTCACTATTTTGTGGATGCCGTACAGGCAGGATCAGAATTGATCGAAACCGCCAGACAATCCTAGAACTGGCACAGGGAGACTGGAAACGGTCTCCTGATCGATTAATCTTAGGAAGACCAACCAACCACACCACACCCATGTTACACTTTTCCACAGGCAACGCAAAACTTTCAAAGGAAACATTAATTTTCAACCTACCAGCAGGCAAGACTTGCCCAGGTGCTGATACCTGCCGCAGCATGGCACTTGCAACCCCTAACGGTCGCAAGATCGTAGACTTTAAGACAACAACATTCAGGTGCTTTGCAGCATCGTCCGAGGTTCAATACGATGCCGTTTATGCTAATCGGGCAGAAAATTGGATGGAAGTAAAATCACATCTCCACAACGGAAACCTGGCACAATATATCAATGATGAGATGCACAAAAACTTAAAGAAAAAGCACACCCGTGTTCGTATACATGAGTCCGGAGACTTCTTTAGTAAAGAATATCTTATGGCATGGATTATGGTCGCACAAACTAATCCTAACCTAAAATTTTACTGTTACTCTAAGTCTTTAGAATTCTTCCTAGGATTAACACTTCCGGCAAACTTTTACCTCACAGCATCATATGGGGGTAAGTATGATTCTTTAATTGATATCGGTGCTTTCCCACGATATGTCAAAGTGGTTCATTCTGTAGAGGATGCTAACATTTTAGGTTTGCCGGTAGATGTTGATGAACGGCATTGTTTCACACCCGGACCTTTTGCGATCCTATTACACGGCACTCAACCTAAAGGATCTGAGGCAGGCAAAGCAGCACGGATTAACCGAACCGTTAAAAAGGAACTACGGGAAGCACTTGGAGTGTAAAGAAATGTCAAAGATCGGGTGACCTGCCACGGTTACCCGTTCTGATCCTGTAGAATAACAAAGTCAACACCGCACACCGCACCATGATCGCATTCTCCTCCCAAATGTTTCACCGCATGATCAGAATTGCTGCCCGTAGCATCCTGATTCAACAGGGTCCGATGACTGGCACCCAGTTGGTTCGCACTATGGGACTTGATCCCAAACGACACAAGGGAACCGTCCATGCTGTCTTGGTGGACCTTGAAACCCAAAGGTCCATAGGTGCGACTCGCAATGTCAAGACCGGTAAAAGATCCCTCTGGTTCTCCATTGCTCCACGCAAAAGAGACAGACTGATGGCAGCAATCGTAGGATAATCTGATTTTCTTAAGATTTGGAGGGCAGCAATGCTCTTCAAATCTGGTATACTTTAGAAGAACCACACCGACACCGAACCGATGACAATCTTCCCCAATTCCCCCGAAATGGAAGCAACATGGGACGACCTTATGACAGGTCTCTTTGATTTTGTGAGCAACACACAATCTGATCTTGATGCTTCACACGACTGGGTTTGCGACCAATTGGAAATTGAGTCCTTTGTTGATAACAAAGGTGCATGGAATAGTTTCTATGAAACCTGGCAATCTGCCTACGATGGCAACAATTGGTGGGGTTCAAAAATCTCTGCCTGATTAACACTTAGGGGGACTAATCATCCCCCCTATTCTTTAACCTTTCACCACACTAAAATCATGTCACTAACACTCGCAAAATATAATCTTACTTGGGATTGTTACTCACAGTTTGCACTTAAAGATGATGATATCGGTGGAATCTACACTGATTACATACACTTTGATGCTGTCGGTGATTATCACTTTGCAGTGTCATTCCGTGTTGGTGAGTGGAGACAATTGGGGATCTTATTCTGCGAGGTTGCTATTACCACCCCAGAAAAATGGATCGAAAAAAGACATTATGCGTTTGGACAATTTAACACTAATCTAGGTGCTAAATTATTCTCTCAGTTTGCACTAAATCACTTTATTGAGACTGAAAATTGGGCAGTGTGTCCATCCTTTGAACCCGTAGAGTATATTGACGGGGACCCTTTTACACTGGCAGGGGATGAAATAGTGTCGGATCTTATCTAACACTTAAGGGGGACTAATCATCCCCTTAAGTAATACTTAACCCCGCACAGTTGTTGAACAGCAGTTCGTTCGTTCGTGCGGGGTGCGTATATAAAACCCATGGGTCCCTGGAAGCTATAAACGACCCAGAACGACCTTGAGATACAACACTCAAAGTTATTTCAAAATACCCACTATAAATTTTTTTTTTCATATATAAAAAACGGCATCAGGATTCAAAGATATGCAAAAAAATCCCGCAGAAAATTTTACGACTATAGAGATCGATCCAGTAACCGGTGAGCACTTATTAACAATACCCGAATGGATATGTGATGAGAATGGATGGTATGAGGGAGTAGAAGTAAACATCGAGTTTGATAAAGATTCGATTATTATTCGGAGTATCAATTAGGTTGACTGTGTATAGATAGAGTGTTATGATAGTGAAGTAGTTTAATTAAAGTTATGGCTAAAGGATTTACTGTAAAAGCAAAGACACCCAAAGCAACTGAGAGTGCTCCAGAATGGGACTATGAAAAAGCAAAGGAAATGGTAAGAGGTAAAACTATTGTCTTTTGTTTACCAGGTAGAGGAGTTTCTTATACGTATCTCAAAAACTTTGTACAACTTTGTTTTGATTTAGTGCAGGCCGGAGCAAGTATCCAGATTTCGCAAGATTATTCATCGATGGTAAATTTTGCCAGATGCAAATGTTTAGGTGCGAATGTATTACGAGGACCGGATCAAATTCCATGGGACGGTAAGTTGCAGTATGATTGGCAATTATGGATTGATAGTGACATTGTATTTTCGTCTGAGAAGTTTTGGCAATTAGTTCTGATGGACCAGGACATTGCGAGTGGATGGTATATGACAGAAGATGGTAGGACAACAAGTGTTGCACATTGGATGGAAGAGGATGATTTCCGTAATAATGGTGGAGTCATGAATCATGAAACCGGGGAGAGTATTTCAAAACGTCGTAAACCTTTCACTGTTGATTATGCAGGATTTGGATGGTTACTAATTAAGCACGGAGTGTTTGAACATAAAGAAATGAAGTATCCATGGTTTGCTCCGAAGATGCAAGTCTTTGAGAGTGGAGAGGTACAGGATATGTGTGGAGAAGATGTATCATTCTGTCTCGATGCTATCGAAGCAGGATTTGAGATATGGTGTGATCCACGGGTTCGTGTCGGACACGAAAAGACAAGAGTCATCTGATGGGACTGACAGAATATACAATTCTCCATAAAAGGAAAGTTCTGTATAAGAACTTGACGGAGGAGGAGTATTTTGATAAGATGGAGGACCTTTCGATAGAGTATTATCAGAAAGGTTCTCCAAGACCACAAGATCTTGAAACAAAAATCACAAAGTATTAAGGAGTTATTATGGCAGTACGTTCAAAGGTTGGATTGAGTGGTAATGGTTTTGTGGAAGCTAAACCGAAAAAGACTCGTCAAGGAAGTGGGAAGCATACAAAATATGCCGCGACTTCTCGTAATGGGAAACGTAAGATGTATCGTGGACAAGGACGGGGTTAATATATAATCATAGTATCATCATCATTATATGGCCTGTTTGATTGCAAATCTTCCATCGCAGGAAGTATGGGTTCGTAAGGAGTATCTAACGGACCATCAAAGTGGACATGGTGAATTTGTAAAGGGCGTTTGGGTATCGGTTAAATCGTTACCTGGACGTGCTTTTTATTTTGAGACTTATTTACCAGAGTATGCGGCAATGTATGATAAATTGCCTATCAGTGCCTTTGTAACGGACCCTGAGACCCCAAGTCCGGACATGAACCTACCAAACCTACAGTTTTGGAATTGTATGGACTACGGGGTTGTCTCGGTAGATAAGAAATTCATAGGATCAATGGACTTTGAATGTTATACACGGGACTATGGTAATGTAAAAGGTACTTATGTCTGTACTATTGATAACTATCATCATGATCCTGACTATGTTGATTGGTCGACCAGTGAGAATCCTGCCGAACACAAGTCTCATAACCTAATTGAACTTGAAAATGGGCAGTATGCACTGTATCCAAACAACAGATTACGTATTTTTGACAATAGTTTGACACCTGTCGAACCCAAAATGCCTGATTTTAAAGTATCAACTCAATATTACAGTGTTGAAAATGGTTTTGAAAGACTTGGAATGGGTCGTGAGGACGAATATTTCTGGAAAACTGCACAGGAACGTGAACTCTTACTTGAAGAGGATAGAAAATAAATAATAGTTCCATGCATTAGCATAATGTTACGTTCTATAGCAACATTTATTGTCTCTCTTCCTGTTTTATTATTTCCTTCTGCCTCAATAGCAGATCCTTATATTAATATTGAGTCTAATGCCGGTTATGTTACTAGATGTTCCAAATGTCCAACCAAATATAACGGTGGTATTACCGAATTTCATATTGGTTACAAAGGAAAAATTGGTGAAAAATCATCATATTATTTTCAAGGTGGTCCAGCCCTTGTTAGTGAATCTGGTAATATGAATGAAAATGAAGGTTCAGCAAAAGCTGGTGTTAATTTTGAACTAAGTAAAAATCTTAGTGTATATGGTGAAGTTTGGACAATATCTGATGGAATTGGTTTCGATGGAAATCAATTTACCACTAAAATTGGTGCCACAGTAATATTTTAATTTTTTATAAAAAATAGGGATAGTAACCCCTTAAAAAGTTCTGATTTTAACAATCAGGAGTAAAAATGGGCAATTCAACAGTTGACAGAAATACAAGTTACATGAAAGAAGTGTGGGGAACAACAAGTTTGACCACAGATTACTGGTCATTACCCAAAAAAATTGAAAATTCGGAAGAAAAAGTACTTCAAGAGATTATGCACGATGATTTGAAAAAAGGACAGAAGAATCTCCAGGAATAGAGTATAAATATAATTAAGAAAACTCTTTGATAATAAAAATGAAGAGGATATCAAGAGGGTTTAAAGATATAAGTTTATCTTTTGATCCTCATCCTACTACTAAAGATATTCAAGTATTAAGAAATGAATCTGCTATTCGCAGGTCTGTAAGAAATATTGTACAAACAATTCCCACAGAAAAATTTTTTAACTCAGTTTTTGGTTCTAATGTCAGAGGTTCATTATTTGATTTCATTGATTTTGGTACTGCATCAATAATTGCAGATGAAATTGAAATTTCTATCAATAACTTTGAAACAAGGGTAAATAATTTACAAGTAATTGTAAAACCTAGACCTGACCAAAATACATTTAGTGCTACTATAATTTACGATATCATCGGTCAAGAGTTTCCTACACAAGAGTATTCATTCCTTTTAGAGGCAACAAGATAAAATGCCTTTTACAAAATTTACAAATTTAGACTTTGATCAAATAAAAGAATCTATCAAAGATTATCTTCGTGCTAATTCAAATTTCACGGGATTTGATTATGAAGGTTCTAACTTCTCAGTCTTGATTGATACATTAGCATATAATACCTATATAACGGCATTCAACTCTAACATGGTCGTAAATGAGTCTTTCTTAGACTCTGCGACTCTTAGAGAGAATGTCGTTTCTTTAGCAAGAAATATTGGATATGTTCCAAAATCTAGAAATTCTGCGAAATCTACAATATCTTTCTCAGTTACAGTAAATGGTTCAAATACACAAAAATTATCTCTTCAAAAAGGTCTTGTATGTAAAGGTCTTATAGAAAATACATCATACTTATTTTCGGTGGTAGAAGATATTACGGTTCAAACTGAAGATGTGAGTTTTACAGATGAGAATGAAAATAATATTAATTCCGTAAAAGCAGATTTTAATAATATTGAAGTTTTGCAAGGAACATTTCTAACAAAGCAATTTGTCTATGATGGATCAATAGATCAGAGATTTATTTTAGATAATTCTTTTATAGATACTGCAACAATAAAAGTTTACATTGATGGAGTAGAATATAAATTAGTTGATAATATTGTAAATGTGAATAGTGAGTCTGCTATATTTTTAATTCAAGAGATACAGGATGAAAAATATGAATTATTGTTTGGTGATGGATTAATTGGAAAGAAATTACAAAATGGTGTTGTTATTCAAGTTAACTATTTGGTAACTGAAGGTGAAGAAGGAAATGGTGCATCATTCTTCTCCTTTGCAGGTAGAATAATTGATAGCAATAATAACCCAATTTCACCGCAACCATTTGGTGTAAATACAGTATCTAAAGCACAAAATGGTTCCGGAATTGAAAAGATAGATTCAATTAAGTATTTTGCTCCAAAGATATACTCCGCACAAAACAGAGCAGTAACTGGTCAAGACTACGAATCTATCATTAAAGAAATATATCCAGACACAGAATCTGTTTCTATTATTGGTGGAGAAGAACTAGAACCCCCAGAATTTGGTACAGTTCAAATATCAATCAAGCCAAAAAATGGTGAGTTGGTTAGTGAGTTTAATAAGTCTAGAATACTTTCACAACTCAAGAATTATTCCGTTTCTGGAATTAAGCAAAGTATTCTAGACTTGAAAGTTTTATATGTGGAATTGGATTCCTTTATTTATTATAATGACTCAAAAGTATCTACTCCACAGACACTTAAGACTAAAATATCAAATACTCTCAGTAGTTATGCAAAATCTTTAGATTTGAATAAGTTTGGAGGAAGGTTTAAGTATAGTAGAGTTTTAAGAGCAATTGATGATACTGATACTGCTATAACATCTAATATTACTAGGGTAAAGATAAGAAGAAATTTAAATGCTCTTTTTAATCAATTTACCCAATACGAACTCTGTTTTGGTAATCAATTTCATGTAAACGATAGTGGATTTAATATTAAATCAACAGGATTTACTGTTGCTGGTGAAAGTGAAACTGTTTATTTGACTGATGTTCCAAATCCAGATAGAAAGACTGGATTAATTTCTGTTGTGAAAAATTTATCAAATGGAACAATTAGAGTTGTTTCTAAATCTGCAGGAACGGTAGATTATGTTAAAGGTGAAATTAATATTGGAACTGTAAATATTACTTCTACTGAAAGACCAAATAATATTATAGAAGTTCAAGCTATACCAGAATCTAATGATGTTATCGGGTTGCGTGATATTTTCTTGAAATTAGACATTTCTAATATCGAAATAAATATGTTAAAAGACGTTATTTCCTCAGGTGAAGAAATATCAGGGACAGTGTTTAGAAGAAGTTTCTATACATCAAGTTATTCAAACGGAAAATTAATCAGAGAGTAATATGATACGTACTGGATTTGAATCTAGAGTAAAGATTCAAGATGTAATTTCAAACCAACTTCCAGAATTTATTTTGGACGAAAGTCCAAAAACTCTTGATTTTCTAAAACAGTATTACATATCTCAAGAATATCAAGGTGGAACGGTAGATATTGCAGAAAATTTAGATCAATATTTAAAATTAGATAATTTAAAACCAGAAGTTATTGTTGACAATGTAACTTTAGAATCTTCTATTGGAGAAGATGGTGATACTATTACCGTATCAAGCACTAAAGGATTCCCAACAAAGTATGGACTTCTTAAAATTGATAATGAAATTATCACATATACTGGAATTACAACCAATAGTTTTATAGGATGTATACGTGGTTTTAGTGGAATAACCGATTATCATAATGATCTGAATATAGAAGAATTAGTATTTGAACAATCTAGTAAATCGTCTCATAGTGAAGATTCTAAAGTAACAAATTTAAGTTCTTTATTTTTAAAAGAATTTTTTAAAAAGTTTAAATTTACTTTTGCTCCTGGATTTGAAGGTAGAAAGTTTGATGATAGAATTGATGTAGGTAATTTTATTAAAGAAATAAAATCTCTTTATTCGTCAAAAGGTACTAATGAATCCTTTAGAATTTTATTTAATGTACTTTTTGGAGAAAATCCATCCATTATTAATCTAGAAGACTATCTTTTAAAGTCTTCGGATGCAAATTATGTCAGATCTGATATTGTAATTTTAGAACCTATCTCTGATGGAAATCCTGTAAATATAAAAGGTCAATCGTTATTCAAAAATAATAATTCTTTTGTTTCTGCTGCAATTTCTTCTATAAGTCCTTTTACTAGAGGACAAAAATTATATTATAAAGTATCTCTTTTTGTTGGATCAAATGATGGACTTGCAGCAAAAGAAACTTTTGATATAACTCCAAATACAAAATCATTAGAGGATGTAAATGTAGGTGTAGGTAATTCTGTAATTAGTGTAGACTCTACTATTGGATTTCCAGAGTCTGGAACTATTTACTCCGGATCTAATACAATAACCTATACCAACAAGAGTATTAATCAATTTTTTGGTTGTTCTGGTGTAGAAAGCAAAATTTCTTCTACGAATAACATTTATTCTGATGATACTTACTTTTCTTTTGAAGATGGTGATACATCAAAGAGAATTGATTTTAGACTAACTGGAATCATTTCAGAATTTAATCAAGGTTCTGATAATATTATTATATCTGAGAATCAAAAAATATCAATTCAAAGTATTGGTGATAATGTTATAAACCCTCAAGATAATAAAAATTATAAGCAAATTTTCGCAAACTCTTGGATTTATAATGCTTGCCCTTCAATTGATATTGAATCTATACAAGGATCTAATATAATTCTAAAAAATTCTGTCGATAAATGCCAATTAAAGAAAAACGATTTAGTAGAAATTGTAGATAGAAGTACAAATATAGTTGTATACCCAACCTTAACATCCGACACTCCTTTTGTGGGTCAGGATATTTCTATAGGATCAAACCAAGTATTTTTATCAGAATTTTCTTTTACTGGAAATGGACTTTATAAGATAAGAAGAAAAGTAAATAAAGCATATAGTAATACTATCGGTTTTTTAAATGGAAATGGTTCCGAAATAACTGATATTCAAAATGTATATTTCGAAGATAACAAATTTGCATATGTCGCATCTAATTCTTTACCTTCAAGTAGAATTACGGGAATAACCACAGAATTTTTATATGATTTAACCCCCGAATTATCTGAACAGAGTATTTCCCCTGATTCCGGATTTATAACAGATAAAGATCTAGATACTGATGCATTCACTACAATATCTTTCGAAGATAAAGTTAAATTTATAACTGGTGATAGAGTAATTTATAATTTTTCAGATAAAAGATTAAAAAAATTAGATAATAATGAATACTTTGTAAAAGTAATTGACCAAAATTCTATAAAATTATTCGAATCTATAAGCACATTAGATGATGATAAGTTTGCTGCCAAATTTTACTCTGACGAGGATGAAAACTTTAATACAGATTCTATTTTAGGTTCTCATACCTTTACATTATTTTCTCAAAGTAATAAAAAATTATCCGGTTCAAAGATTCTTAGAAAATTTCCAATTCCTTCAAATATAAAATTTGGAAAATCCACAGATACTATTCCAAATTTTTCTGTAGGGATGCTCATAAATGGTGTAGAAATATCAAATTATAAATCGGGAGATAAATTATATTATGGCCCTCTAGAAAAAATTAGAGTTTTAAATGGTGGAAAAAATTACGATGTTATTAATTTACCCAAACTAAAGGTACAAGGTGGATCTGAAGAAGCTTTAGCAATACCAGTTATTACAGGTACAATAACAGATATTAATGTAACTCCTCAAGAATTTGATATTGAGCAAATTACAAGTATTTCTATCGAAGGTGGAAATTCTAAAGGAGGATTATTACAACCAATATTAACAAAAAGAAGAAGAGAAATTTTATTTGATGCAAGAAAAACTACCCAAGGTGGTGGCATCTCCACGTCCACCAATCAGATAACATTCTCAGAAGATCATAATTTATTTAATGGTCAAGAAGTAGTTTATTTTAATAATGGAAATAGTAACGTCAGTATAGGATTGGGATCATCTACTCTTACAAATAATAGTTTTTATTTCGTATCTGTAGACAACAGCACAACAATTCAATTACATGAAACCTTTGAAGATGCGATAAATGATACAAATCCTATTGGATTTGGTGGAACTATTTTTACGGGAATTCAAAAATTTAAAACTGCAGACTTTAAAGACACTCTCACTGAAATTAGAGTTATTGATGGAGGAACATTTACAAATAGACAACTGTATGTTAAAACATCAGGAATATCTACTACAAAAAATACAATTAACTTTGAAGATCATGGATTTTCTACTGGAGAAGTTGTCGAATACTTTATTGATTCTGGAGAGACTCCAATATCTGGTCTTTCCACAACAAACAGTTATTATATTGTAGCAAATAATAAAGATTCTTTCCAATTATGTGATGCTGGTATAGGAAATACAATATCATCTAATTTTGAAAGAAGGAATATTGTTGAATTGACAACAACAGGATCTGGATACCAAAAATTTAAATATCCAGATATCAAAATATCTGTAAACTTATCACCAGTAGGATCTGCAGTTGAAACTGCAAAATCTATACAAGTTTCACCAACTATTAAAGGATCTATAGAACAAATTTATGTTTATAACAAAGGTCTTGGGTTTGGTACAACAACACTAAATTTTGAAAGAACACCAAAAATATCTTTACAAAATGGAAAAGAAGCAAGTATCAAACCAAATATTATTTCGGGATCCTTGTTATCTGTCAGCATTGAATATGGGGGGTTTGAGTATTTTTCCGAACCAGATTTAGAACTATTTGATTCTACTGGAAAAGGATCTGGAGCTAAGTTAAAAGCAAATATTTCTAAAGGCAAAATCTCTTCGGTCGTTGTGATTAATAGAGGTTCAAATTATCCAGACAATAGTAAGATTATCATAAGACCTAGAGGACTAAATGCTGTATACGAAGGAAAAATTAGATCTTTAAATGTAAATTCCCCACAAAAAAGATCCGGTTTATATTATGATTTAAAAAATAAAAATCAAGGTCTTCAGTTCACTTTTAATGGATACTCAGATAAATTAAGAGACTCTTTTGGGGAAGAATCTTCTACAAGTTCTGGTATTATCGGATGGGCTTATGATGGAAATCCAATATATGGTTCTTTTGGAATATCAGACCCTACAGATATAAATTCAACTACAAAAACATTAGTTTCTGGATATACTCTAGACACTTCAAAAGTTATTGATAGACCTTCTGAGTTTTCTGATGGATTTTTTGTTGAAGATTATTGTTTTGATAATTCTGGAGATTTAGATGAACATAATGGAAGATTTGAAAAAACAAAAGAATTTCCAAATGGAGTTTATGCTTATCATGCTTCAATAAATTCAATTACAGGAAATCCAGAATTTCCATATTTTATAGGAAACACGTTTAGATCAAATTTATTAACCGAAAATAATTTCTTAGATCAAACATTTGAATTTACAAAATCTAATTTAATTAGAAATACTTTCCCATACAAGATTACCGAAAGATTTTCTGGATATGATTTTGTAACAGAATCTAGAGAAATCTCTAATCAAGATGTAAGAATAACTTCTATTTCTAAAGGTATTATCGATAAAATTGATATTGTAAATTCAGGAGAAAATTATAAAATTGGTGATAAATTAAAATTTGAAAATCAATCTTTTGGTGGTGGTGGTGTTCAATCTGAAGTATCTTCGATTAAAGGAAAAGAAATTTCTAATATAACAACATCCTCAGAAATTTTTGAAAATGCGGTTTTTGTGTGGAACACCAATAAAATTAGAGTTCATACACCAACACCAAATACTTTTAAGAATGGGGATTATGTAAACGTTTCTGGATTTACAACTTCTAAATTATCCCAATTGAATGGTTTCTCTTTAATTTCAGTCAAAGAAATTCCAAATGTTGCTATTACAACAGAAATAACCGCAAGTGGAATCTCTACTGATATTTACGTTACAAATATTCCAAATAATGTATCTTCTGGATCTAGTGTAAACATTGGCAATGAGACTCTTTCTATACTTAATATATACCCTGAAAAGAATATACTTAGAGTAAAAAGAGATAATTCAAACGTAGGAATAGTTCATACAGTAGGAACTGCTGTCACATTTAATAATTATATATTTGATATTGAAAAATCTATCCCATATTTCGAATCAAATAAAAATGTTAAAGTTTATTTCAATCCTAAGGAATCTGTAGGTCTTGGTACAACATCAGGAAAATCTAATAATATTCAATTTAGTATTGGTGAAGAGCCTATAAATTTGAGTATTCCGTCGCAATCAATTTTCTTAAAAAATCATCCATTCAAAAATAATCAAAAAGTAAATTTTGAAAGAGGAATTAATAATGATAACATTCAAGTAAAGAGCACTCCTACGGGTACAACTTTCGATTTACCTTCTGATCTTTACATAGTAAACAAATCCAGAGATACTGTTGGTCTTAAAACTTCTCCGACTTCAACGGAAGTTTATTTTATTGTAGCTGGTCAAGATTCTTCGGTTTATTTAATTGAAAGTGTTTTTGATGAAAAAACAGCAAAAGTTACAAAAAATAAATCTACTGTATCAGTATCAACATATCATGGTTTAAAAAGTGGAGATATTATTAATTTAAGTATAAACCCATCTCTTTCTGTTGGTATTGGAACTTCGTCTAAAGTAAATGTTTTATACAATAACTACACCGAGAACATAATTATTGATCCCGTTAAGATAAACACGTCTGATATTAATACTTCATTGAATGAAATTACAATTTCTAATCATACATTTAAAACCGGTGACAAAGTAATATATACAAATTCTTCATATATTTCACCAAATGTTCCTATTAATAACACTTTATATTTTGTGTTTGTAAAAGATAGTAATACAATTAAATTATGCGAGACTGTAATTGACTCACGTAATAATCCACCAAAAGAAATTAATATTACTTCTACGGGCAATTCCGTTCAAAAAATATCTTTAATCAATCCACAAATTAAAGTTGTAAGAAATAACAACTTAGTGTTTGATTTATCAGATAATACTTTATCTGGATATAAATTTAAAGTTTTTTACGATAAAGAATTTTTAAATAATTTTGTTTCTACAGGATCTACAGATTCATTTGTAACAGTGGAATCTGGAACTCCAGGAAGTTTAGGTGCAGAATTTACTATTAATTACAATTCAAATTTACCCCAAAAAATTTATTACTCACTTGAAAAATCCGGATATATTAGTACATCTGATACTACCATAGAAAACTATTCAGAAATTTTATATTCCGATAGTTTTTATAATCAAAGATACAGTGTATTTGGAATTGAATCTTCGGAATCTTCTTCTTTCAATATAAATCTTCAAAATATACCTGAAAAAATAAGTTATAATAGTTCTGAATGCGACAAGTTAGAATATACTACTACATCTAAAAATGCGAAAGGACCGGTTAATACAGTTAAAATAACATCAAGAGGATTAAATTACAATAAACTTCCCATTTTTAGTGAAACAGATTCGGAAGAAGGTAGTGGTTTATCCATCTTATCAAAATCTTCTAGTATTGGTAATGTATTATCTTCTAAAGTAATCAATAATAATTATGAATATTCCTCAGATAAAACTTTAAAACCTATTGCCTCAATTTCTCCTATAATTTCTTTAATAGGATCTAATATTGTAGGATTTGTTAGTGTTACTGATGGGGGATCTAACTTTATTAATATACCAGATTTAGTTTTGATTAATAAAGATGACAGAAAACCAATTTATAATGGCATATTAAGAGCAGTTATTTCCGGATCTTCAATAACCAGAATTGATGCTGAAGTTCCACCAAAAGGAATATCAGACTTTGGAGCAGAAGTCTTCACAGTAAATAACACAAATGGTGTTAGTGTTCAAAAAGTAAGTTATGATTCTAATTCCCAAACTTTTAATTGTACAATTACGACACCTTTTGGTGGATTTGGAGAAAAACCTTTTGCAATAAATGATGAGGTCTTTATTGAAGGTATTCAAAAAGAAGGATTGATAGGTGATGGATTTAACTCTGAGGATTATGGATACAAATTTTTTACTGTTACAAATTATGGTTTAGCTGCAGATCCTTCCGGAGCAGACATAGTAACAATAAAATCTAAATCATCTAATCCCGGAACTCCAAAATCTATACAAGATTCTTCAGGAACTTTAGTCAATAAAAAAAATTATCCATCATTTTTAGTTGAAATTAAATCATCTAATTTTCAAATTGGTGAAGATCTTTTGTTGAATGATGAAGAATCAAATTTAGAAGTATCTGATTACGAAAATAGTAATACAATAAAAATATTTGGATCCGATGTAATTAAATCCAACGATAAAATAACAGGAAAAGTAAGTGGCAACGTAGCAACTATTAATAATATTGAACTTTTTGATGGAAGTTACACAGTTTCTGCATCCAATAGAGTTGATGAAGGTTGGTTTACTAGGTCAGGATTCTTAAATGAAGATTATCAAGTTCTTCCGGATAATGATTATTACCAAAATCTTTCTTATGCTATCAAGAGTCAAGTAACTTGGAATGATCAAAAAACTGCTATTAATGATATTGTACATACCGCAGGAACTAAAAACTTTGCACATACAGAGTTAACTACAGAATCTGAAGTAGGAATTACATCAACAATAAATGTTACTACTATAGTTGTAGACGTTTTAAATGAAAAAAGAGTTGATACTATTAATAATTTTGATTTAGTTCAGGATATTGATGTTTTTGATGAAAGATCTAGATTTTTAAAATTAAATACAAAAAAACTTAGTGACTTTATTGAAGTAATTTCAAATAATGTGTTAAAAATTGATGATATTTCTGAAGATTTTTCGGATTCTGAGTTTGATCCAGATTTATTTGTTTCTATTGATGACGAAAAGGTAAGTGATTCTTCAATTTACCAAAACTTCTTAATTAAAGTAGTCTCTGAAGAATCGAAAAATCAGATTCAAATTACTGATATGACCATACTTAGTGATCCAGGAAATAATAATTTTGCAATTTTAGAAAAAGAAACTCTTACAAATTCGGGATTAGGAACTTCTCATACTGAAAATGAACAATATGGTGACTTTTCGATTGAAACTGATTTATTTGGAGATACATTTATTAGATTCACTCCTACAGATCCTTTTAATGTTGATTATAATATTAAATTTATTAAAAAATCATTTACTAATGATATAGGAATATCAACAGAATCTATAGGATTTGTAGATTTAATCTCATTTAGCAATATAGTTTCTACAGGAAGCACAATGAATATAGTAGGATTTAATACTAGTTCTTTGTCATCAATTTTTGTAACGGCAAACATAATTGACGGAAGAAATAATATTTCAAATCTTGTAGAACTTTATGTTACTCATGATGGAGAAAATACCAGTATTGCAGAATATTTTGTTGATAGTGATAGTAATTTCAATTCGGATAGTTTTCTAGGAATAGGATCTTTTGTTGCAGATATTAATTCTGGTCAATTTACTTTGGATTTTGAAAATAATTCACCAAATCCTCTTAATGTAAAATCAAGAATTGTTGGATTTGGGACAACAGGTAGAGGCGAAGATAATTACAGATACTTAGCAGAAAATCAATCAGCATCAACTGAAAGAACGGTTATTTATAGATCAGATATTGAAGGAACTAATGCTGGATCTACAAAAACTGTATTATCACTCAACAAGTTTAATTTTGATGCTGTTAAATCTTACATCGAAGTTGGAATAGGATCAATTAAAACTCTACATCAAGTTTTGCTATTACAAGATCAAAATAATATTTTTATTCAACAGTCTCCATACATTACTGACGATAATTACACTACTGGAATTGGAACTTTTGGTGGAAGTTACTCAGGTTCTACTAATTTTGATCTTGTATTCTATCCAGATGGAAATCAAGATATAAGTATAAATGCTTTCAGTCAATGTTTCTATACTGAGGTGGACTTTATAAATCAACCAAAACCTTTAAGTTATGGACCTGCTTTAGATGAGCATAAAGTTGCAGCATACAATTCTATTAATGGTGATAGATTTAATACAAAGAGTTTCACTTTAACAAAAGATGGAGTTCCTATTCTTGCGAGAACATTTAATCCAGTAGATACAAATCAACTTGATGCTTCTACGGGTAAATTTACACTTAAGGGAAATTATTTTAACGAAAATGAAGAATTAATTTACACCGCAAAATCAACTTTTTCTGGAATTTCACCTGTTGATATAACTTACAAAAATGGAGCATCAGAAGGTTCATTACCATCTTCCGTTTTTGTAATTAATAAGAATGAAGATGATGACACTTTCCAAATCTCTACAACCAGACCAGGAACTGCAGTAACATTTACAAATTTGGGTTCAGGAAATGCTCATCAATTTGAGATGTTCAAATCAAATGAAAAAGTTTTAATCACTTTGAGTGATTTAGTACAATATCCTTTAGTAACAACATTAATTACTAAAACTCTTGAAGGAAATGGTGGATCTGTTTCTGCAGCCTCTTCATTCATATCTTTAAGTGGAATATCTACGATAAATTCTCTGGATTTATTGAAAGTTGATGACGAATATATGTTAGTTAAAAATGTTGGATTCGGAACTACTAATGTTGGTCCAATATCTGGTTTGGGTGATATAAATTTAGTGAATGTTGAAAGAGGATCTGTAGGTTCATCGTCTACTATCCATTCCGATTCTTCTTCTGTGGGAATTTTTCAAGGAACATTTAATATTTCGGATGGTAAAATCAATTTCACCGAACCACCTAGAGGAAATGCAATCTTAACTAGAAATAAATCCAATTTAGAATATGAATCTGCAGAATTTTCAGGAAGAGTGTATTTGAGGGCAGATTACTCTTCAAATAAAATTTATGATAATCTTGGACCTACTTTTACTGGAATTGGTAGAACTTATACTTTGACCGTTGGTGGTCAAAATACGACAGGAATTGGCACAACTGGTGGAAATGGTTTTGTAATATTAAACGGAATTTACCAATCACCAGTAACAGATAATAATCCCGTAGGAAACTATAATATTTTAGAGGACTCATCGGCTGGAATAACTAGTATTTCATTCACAGGAATTAGAAGTGATTTGGGGGATCCTAATAGTGTATTCATTTCGGAGATTGATGTAAATCAAAATGAACTTCCAAGGGGAGGAATAATTGTTTCCTTAGGATCTTCTGGAGGACTTGGAATTGCACCATTAGTAGGTGCTTCAGTTACTGCAGTAGTTGGTGCTGGGGGAAGTATAGTTTCTGTAGGTATAGGGACAATAGATTTTAACGGGTCTGGATATAACGAATCTATAGTCTCTATTGGAGTCTCTATATTTGAAGATAATCATGCTGGGGATGTTGCTTCCATCAATGCTATAGTAGGTGCTGGAGGATCACTTTCTTTTACTGTTGGTTCTGGTGGAACTGGTTATATAAATCCACAAGTATTTGTATCCGAACCATCTTATGAAAATCTTTCTGTTACTGGAGTTTCTAGAGTCGGTTTAGGAGAAACTACAGATACTGGAGTTGGTTTTAAAGTTACAATAGATGTTGGTGCGAGTTCTACAACAGGAATAGGATCAACTTACTTTGAAGTCAAAAATTTTAAAGTATTAAACAATGGATATGCATTTAAGAAAGGTGATGTATTTACTCCTGTAGGATTAGTAACAGACTCTAGATTATCTTTCCCTATAACACAATTTGAACTAACAGTTTTAAGTACTTATAGTGATAATTTTGCAGTTTTCCAATATGGAGAATTTGATTACATTGACTCTGTTAAAAATTATCAAGATGGTAATAAAAGAAGATTTCCATTATTCTATCAGGGAGATTTGATTAGTTTTGAATCTGGAAGTGATGATATTCTAAAATCAGACCTTCAAAACTTACTACTTGTTATTGTTAATGGAATTATTCAAGATCCCGGATCTGCTTATACTTTTGAAGGAGGAACATCTTTCCTCTTCACCGAAGCCCCTAAAGTAGAAGATAATATTGATATTTTCTTCTATAGGGGAACTAAAGGAACTGATGATAGATTAGTTACCGATATTATTCCATCTATAGAGGTTGGTGACACCGTTCAGGTATATAAAAATAATAGTATTCCCGAAACAATAACTCAAGACGAAAGAGTTGTTTTTGATCTTTCGAGATCAGATACTTTTGAAACAAATCCATATGCAGATCAAGGTATAAATGAAATTGATCTTAAACCATTGTCATGGACAAAACAAAAAACTGATAGAGTTGTAAATGGACAACAAATATTTAAAACAAGGAATTCTATTCTATCTCAGATTTATCCAGTCACTAAAATTATAAAAGATGTTTCGACTAGTGATAACATTATTTATGTAGATAATGTAGATTTCTTTGGTTCTGATGATATTGACGGAGCACCATATCAATTTAAAGGTCTAATTGTAGAAGACAATAATTTTATATCTGCAGATATTACTACAAATATTGGCATCGGGACAACTGTTTCTGCAATTACAATTACAAATCCTGGAAGTGGGTATGTGCCATCCTCTACGGTTGATATTAAATTCATGAGTCCTATAAAAGTTGGAACTGGAACTGAAACAGCTTCTGCTATAGGAACTATTTCAATTGGTGGAACTTTATCTTCAGTGACTATAACAAATCCTGGATTTGGTTACACAGTAGCACCTCGTGCAATTGTAGAAACAATAGATCCTAGTATTGAAAATACTGTATCAATTCCGAATATTAAAGGATTTAATGGAAATATTATTGGAATAGGAACTACAACTTCTTCTGGACAACTTGCACTGAAATTTAATATAGAGAGAGATAAAGATGAAAATAATAATTCTGTTAATATTTCAGATGAATTTGGACCAGGTTATGCAATTCTAGTTTATAATACAAATGTTGGATCTGGAGTTACTACAGTTGATGGTGATGACAATTCTATTATTGGTATTGGAACTAATTTCTTAGATAATATCTACTATATTAATGAGATCACTAAAAATGGTCCTACAGGTATAATAACTTGTACAGTAGATTCTGGTTCAAATATTATAGGTATTGCAACAACTGGTGGATATCTCGGAAGATTCTCTTGGGGTAGATTAGAATTTGATTCTACTGTTGCTAGATCAAGTTCTCCAATATCTATTGGGGTTACCGGAAAAACTATTAATGTTGGATTAACAACATTTCCTTCAGTAATTAGAAGAGGAGTAGGACTAAGACAAACTGGTGCTATTTAAAAGATATTTGTAACTCATATAAATATCTAAAAATCTTGTGTAAAATAAAGATATGTCGGCATTAGTAACAGATCAATTTAGAATTGTGAATGCAAATAATTTTGTTGAATCTTTATTGAACAATAACAATTCTTATTATGTATTTCTTGGTTTATCTAATCCAGGTAGTACCGGATTACCAGTTGGTTTCGGTAGAACTACAACTTGGGATGCTTCTCCATCAGATATTCCAAGTCCTGTAGATAATTTTCAATACTTATCTCATTATAGAGATACTATGTTATTCGGCAAAAAAATTGGAAGTGACAATGTAAGAAGAGTAATTAGAAGAATTAATTGGACTTCTAATACTCGTTATGACATGTATAGGCATGATTACAGTGTAAATAATTTAAGTCCAAATTCAAATAGCGCTAGATTATATGATACTAATTATTATGTAATGAATAGTGATTTCAAAGTTTATATTTGTATAGATAATGGTTCTTCTGGAACTAATTTAAGAGGAAATATATCTAGAGATGAACCAAAATTTGTAGATTTAGAACCTACCGCAGCAGGTAGTAGTGGTGATGGATATATTTGGAAATATCTATTTACGGTAAATCCTGCAGATATAATTAAATTTGATACTACGGAATATATCGTAATACCAAATGATTGGGAAACTTCCACAGATCCTCAAATTGTTAATGTAAGAGAATCTGGTGATTCTTTTGAAAATAACAATCAAATCAAAAAAGTATACATCGAAAAAGCAGGAAATACAATTTATGCATCGAGATCTTACAAAATTGTAGGTGATGGAACTGGGGGTGAAGTAGAAGTAACAGCAAATAATAATGGACAAATAACTGACGTGAAGGTTATTTCTGGAGGAAATGGTTATACTTGGGCGCAAGTTGATTTGGAAAGTTCTGATTCTACTTCAGAAAGAGCAAAATTGATTCCGATCATTCCACCATCGAATGGGCATGGATATGATATCTACACAGAATTAGGTTCTGATAAAATATTAATTTACTCTAGATTTGATGATTCAACAAAAGATTTTCCAGTAGATACAAAATTTGCACAGGTTGGAATACTCCAAAATCCTAAAAAATTAAACTCTAAAACTGAAAATTTCACAGAATCTACATTCTCTTCTTTATACTCCATAAAGTTAGATTCAAAATCTACTTTTCCTGTAATTGGAACTCGTATGTTCCAAGATTTAAGTAATAGTAAACAAGCTAGAGGTTATGTTGTTTCTTATGATACAGAAACTAATGTTTTAAAGTATTATCAAGATAGATCTTTATATTTTGATAATACTTTCGATCAAACTGATAATAATAACATTTCAACTAAAGGAGAAGTTTTTCCATTCGAGGCATCTTCAAATGAAATAACACCTTTTGGTGGATCTGTTAATACATCTTTCAGTGGAATAACTACAACAATTGGTTCAAAACAAATAAATTTAGGTGTCACCTTTCAAGATGGACTTGCTCAACCTGAGATAAATAAAAGTACTGGAAAGGTAATTTACATTGATAACAGGTCTCTAATTAAAAGAGACTCTAGACAAAAAGAAGACGTTAAAATTATCCTGGAATTCTAAAAAAAGATGTCACAGAAAACAAATTTAAACATAGGCCCATATTACGATGATTTCGATAGTGGGAATAATTTTTACAAAGTATTATTCAAACCAGGATATCCAGTTCAGTCTAGAGAACTAACTACTTTACAATCTATTATTCAAAATCAAGTAGAAGATTTTGGTAGTTTTATATTTAAAGAGGGATCGATGGTGATTCCCGGAAATATTGGATATGATCCAAATTTCTTTGCCGTAAAGTTAAATTCAACTCAATTTGGGGTAGATATATCACTTTATATTGAAAATTTCTTAGGAAAAACTATAGTAGGTGAAGTAACAGGAATAACGGCAAAGGTAAGAAAAGTTATACTTCCAGATGAGTCTGATGATGTAGAATATGTTACGTTATATCTTAAATACTTAGATTCCGATCAGAATTTCGAATTTACAGAGTTTCAAGATGGTGAAACTCTCGCAGCTTTAGATAATGTAGTTTATGGAAATACTACGATTAATTCCGGAACGGCATTTGCATCTCTTATTACTTCAGAATCTACATCTGTAGGTTCTGCAGCATTTATTGGAAAAGGTGTTTACTTTGTTAGAGGTTATTTTGTAAATGTAAATGATGAAAATATAATTTTAGATTACTATACAAATACTCCTTCTTATAGAGTTGGTCTATCTGTAACTGAATCAATAATATCTGCTAAAGATGATACATCTTTATATGATAATGCAAAAGGATTTTCTAACTTTGCATCTCCAGGTTCCGATAGATTAAAAATATCTTTAAATTTAAGTAAAAAAGAATTATCCGATAATAATGACACTAATTTTATAGAACTTCTTCAGGTAGAAGATGGAAAAATTAAAAAAATTGAAACAAAAGCAGAATTTTCTAAAATTAGAGATTATATTGCAGAAAGAACTTATGATGAATCTGGACATTATACAATAAATCCTTTTGATATTACTTTAGCAAATTCTTTAAATAATCGTTTAGGGAATAATGGTGTATTTTTTGAAAATGAACAAACATCTAAAGGCAATGTTCCTTCTGATGATTTAGCATCATTAAAAATTTCTCCAGGTAAGGCATATGTGAGAGGATATGATATCGAAAAAGTATCTACAGAAATAGTAGATGTAGAAAAACCAAGAGATACTAAAAATTTACCCGATGTAGGAATTTCTTTCGAAATTGGAAATTTGTTTACGGTAAACAATGTTACTAGTTTGGCAAAGATTAGATCTACAATTGATTTACATTCTCAATTTTTTGGGTCTGGATCTAAAATTGGAGAAGCAAGAGTATATTCTTTCAATTTAAGAGATTCTGCATACTTAGATGATTCTACTAATTGGGATTTAAGATTATATGACATTCAAACATATACAAAATTAACTCTAAATGTGGATTTAACTGCAAATGAATACTTAGAATCTTTTATTGTAGAAGGAGCAACATCAGGAGCTAGTGGATTCTTAGAATCAGATTCCTCAGCATCAAATACCATCTTCCTGAGGCAAACTTCAGGAACTTTTGTAAAGGGAGAGGGTTTGATTGTAAATGGTATTGAATCCTCTAGATCTGTAGAATTTGTTCAAAGTTATGGAATTGGAGATGTAAAATCAGTAAAACAAATAACTCCTTTTGGTGCATCTTCTAGTGATTTTATTGCAGATGTAGTTTTAGATAGAATTTCTTTTAACGGTGGAATATCTTTAATTTCTGTTTCTGGGGCATCCTCCGGAATATCAACAGTAACTGCAAATGGTCGCAAATTTGTAGGTATAAAAACTGATAATATTATTAGATATCAAAGAAGTAGTACAAAACTAGAAACTTATAATAGAGTTGTATCTGTTAGTAATGATGGACTTTCGTTTGAAGTTTCTGGAATAACATCTGTTGCTGGTGTTTTTGATGGTGCAATTCCTTCATCTCCCGGTCAATTTGTTTCTGGTCCAGAAATTGTAGATTCTCAAGTTTCTGGATTCCTTGCTCAACCTACTGTTAGGGGTTCTGGTAAGTTATATGCATTATTACCAGAAAAAAATACATCTTCATTAGATTTAGCATCTTCAAATTTATATTTAAATGAACAGATAGTTGGAAAAAATGTTAACGGTGATGATGAATTGCAGTTATCAACATCTGGAGATGTGTCAAACATTAATGGGATAACATGGTCAGCATTTGATGAAGAAAGATATACTGTAGGTTATGCAAATGGAAACATACCTAGAATTACTAATGACTCTATTTCTATATCCGGAAGTAATTTAACTATAAAAGGATTAGATAATACTTTGTCATTTAATGACTCTGTTGTTAATGTAACGGTACTTAAAGATAACATTCAAAGTAAAGTTAAGAATTATGATAGAAGCACAGTTACATTTGTATCTGGATCAAAATTTAAAGAATCCGGATCAAATGAAAATACTTCAAAAAATGATGGATTAACTTTTAATAATTATTATGGATTGCGAATTCAAGATGAAGAAATTTCTTTAAATTATCCAGATGCTGTAAAAGTCATTTGTGTATACGAATCTTTAGATAGTTCCAATCCAGTTTTAGATAGACTTCAATTCCCATCTTCTTCTGATGTTAGTAATAATGCCATTATTGGTGAAAATGTCATAGGAACAGAAAGTGGTGCAGTAGCTAGAGTAGTTGCAAATGTAACTACTACTCCATCATCGTCTGCTGATACTTTAGGGATTGTTTATTTGAACAATCAAAAATTCAATGTTGGTGAACTAGTAAAATTTGAAGAATCTAATATTAATAGCACGTTAGAAGCAATTATAAAAGGAAGTTATAAAGATATTTCAACCTCATTTAAACTTGACAGGGGTCAAAAAGAACAATATTACGATTACTCTAAGATTGTTAGAAGTGAAAGTGCTTCGGAACCATCTAGAATAATGATGATTGTTTTTGATCATTATTCTGTGCCTGCTAATGAAGATGGAGATGTATTTACAGTTGCTTCTTATCAAGAAGAGAGATATTTAAGTGACATCCCATTAATTTCCGGAAAAATTAGAGCAACTGATACTTTAGATTTTAGACCTAGAGTTGAAACATTTAATTCTGGTATAACTACTAATAGATCTCCCTTTGACTTTGCAACTAGAACTGGGGCATTTAACTCCAACCCTTCAAGATTGTTAGCAGCAGGGGAAAGTTCTATTTTATCTCAGAATTTCTATTTACCAAGAATTGATAAAGTTTATTTAACTACAACTGGAGAATTTTTGATTGATAAAGGAATTCCATCAAAAAATCCAGAAGAACCAAAAACTAGAGAAGACATGTTGGAATTGGGTACAATCAATTTACCAGCATATCTTTATGATCCTCAAGATGCAGAAATAGTATCTGTAGACAATAAAAGATATACTATGAGAGATATTAGTCTCATAGAAGATCGTGTAGAGGTTCTTGAGGAAGTAACAAGTTTGTCTCTGCTAGAGGCAAACGTTCAGTCTTTACAAATTAAAGATTCTGAAGGAAAGGATAGATTTAAGACAGGATTTTTTGTAGATGATTTTTCCGACTATTCAAAGATTGATAGTTTTTTATCTACAGTATTGATTGACAGTGAGTATAATAATCTTTTACCAAGTATCTCAAGAGATTCTTTGGATTCTATAATCGTTTCTAGGGATAACACAACTATAAATGACTTAGACTTGAATGAAAATTTTGCATTGAAAGATTCTTCTATTCAGAAGACAGGAAAATCTTTAACATTAGCATATACTCAGAAAGATTGGATTGAGCAACCATTTGCAACAAAATCCGAAAAAGTAAATTCCTTTGGAATTTCATCTTATAATGGAAAAATTACATTAAATCCTCCTAGTGACAAATGGTTTAGAACGATTGAAGGAAACATTAATCACAAAAAATCACAAAAAAATGTAAAAATTGAAAAGGAATCGGACTTAGTAAATACTGGTAATGATAATACTAGTGTAGATAAAGTAACAGAATCTTATTTGAGATCTAGAAATGTAGAATTTGCGGCATTCAACTTAAAATCAAATACTAGATTTTATCATTTCTTAGATGGAAATTCCAATGTTGATGTAATTCCAAAATTAATTGAAATTGCAACAGATTCTTCTCTTTCTACTGATGGTTCTACAGGATCATTTGAAGTTGGTGAAACTGTAATTGGATATATTGATGGTATTGCCAAAATAAGATTTAGAGTTTGCAATCAAAATCACAAATCTGGACGTTTTGATAATCCTTCAGAAAAATATACAATTAATCCATATAAAAAGACTTTAACATTATCATCTACTTATGGAACTAATTCTAAAGTTCTTAATGTTGATACTTCTTCTCTTGCAGATTTACGACAAGGTTTATATTATGGATATATTACAAAAGGAATGAAGTTAGTTGGTCAATCTAGCAGTGCTACTTCTTATGTCAAAAAAATAAGACTTATTTCTGATAATTATGGAGATTTGATAGGAACTTTCTTTGTCAAAAATCCGTATTCCACACCAAAACCAGCAGTTAGAATTCCTTCTGGGACTAAAACTTTTAGATTAACAACTAGTAAGTCAAATACAGTAAATTCTATACTTGGATCTGATACTGAATCTAGTAATTCTTCAGGTTTACCTACTATATCAAATATTCCACAATCTAAAGCAGAAACAAATTATGTTTCCAAAGAAACTGATATTAAATTTGAAAGACCACTATCGAAGATAAGAACAAAATCAAGAAGCATAAGAAATGCTATTAGTGAGGAAGTTATTCCTAATATATCAGTAATTACAAACTCAGATCCACTTGCACAAACATTTAATGTTGGAAATACCTTAGGTAATCAATCAGAAATAGAAACAAATGCAGATGTTAATGGAGCAACTTTAACATCAATAGATTTATATTTTGCATCAATTGATAGTGGAAATGAAGAAATTTCTGTAGAAATCAGATCTACAGAATACGGAATTCCTACAAGAAAAGTTATTGGCAAACCTGCTATTTTAAAACCAAGGACACTGAATGAAGATGGATCCGAAACTATTAATATTATTGTTTCGTCTGTTGGAAATGTTGCAACCAACATTAAATTCCCAGAACCTATATTCTTGGAACCAGGAAAAGAATATGCTATTGTTGTAAGTTCTGATAAGTCTGAAGAATATAGTCTTTGGACGGCTGTGATGGGTCAACAAACAATTGAAACTAAAAATTTACCTGATGTAGATACTGTCAGGTATACAAAAAAAGTAGGAATTGGATTTTTATATAAAAATCAAAATGGGTCTAATTGGACTCCAAATAATTACCAAGATCTAAAATTTAAATTATATAAGGCAGAGTTTACAAAAACTTCAGGAATTGCTTATTTTTATAATACACAATTAAGTGAAGGAAATACATTTGTTCCTAAATTAAAAAATAATTCTATTACGGTTTTACCAAAAACTGGAAGACTTTCAATTTCTACAACTACCAGCTCTTTATTAATTGAAGTACTTTCTCCAGGAAGAAAATTAGCAGGAACTTTTTCTAATGGTGGAAGTGCAATAGTTGTTGGATCTGGAAGTTCTGTTACCAATGTAGGACTTACTACACCTGGAGAAAATTATCCAAAATCAGTAACAGAAACCGTTGATACTTATAACATTGTAGGTAAAGGAAAAAATTTGAAGTTGAATATTACTTCAAATTCCTTAGGAACTATTACTAGTATTGGTCATTCTTCCACAAATTCAGGTAATGGATATCAAGTTGGTGATGTTGTAGGTATTATTACATCTTCAACTTCATCAAAAACTGGAAGTGGATCTAGAATAACGATTAATGCTATTAACGGATTAGATACTGTATATCTTACTAATGTTCAGGGTGAGTTTGGTGTTCAAGGAAGTAATCACGAGTTTGCTGTTGGTGTAGGAATAAGTTACTATAGTAATTCTGGGGCAATATTATCAACATCAGCAAATATAATAGACTCCGTTTCTGATGGTGGAATAAATTCTGGTAATTATATTAAAGTTGATCATTTTAATCATGGAATGTATTCTAATACTAATAAAGTAAAGTTAAAGAATATACAATCTAGTGAGGTAAGTACTATCTTAAATAGTGCATTATCAGTTGACAATACTTCTACTATCAGTGTTACCAATACCTCATCTTTTGTTAATTTTGAGGGTATTCCTGTCAGTGGAACTAATCTTGGTTATATTAAAGTCGAAGATGAAATTATTTCTTATAGTGCTGTAGGAAGTGGATCTCTTACAATAAGTTCTAATGGAAGAGGAATCGATTCTACAAAAATTACATCTCACGCAAATGGTTCAACTGTAGAAAAATATGAGTTATCTGGAGTTTCTTTGAGGAGAATTAATAATATTACTCATAATATTTCATCACCAATTGAAATGGATAGTTATTATATTGAATTTTCTAGAGGAAATACATATGGAAATGATAGAAGTCTTGACGGATCTACAAATAATTATCCACAATTATCATTCAACGACAACAGAGTATTAGGAGGTTCTAATGTAAATGCATCTCAAAATATATCTTTTGGTGCTGTTGTACCAAATTATGATATCACTAATCCAAGCTCTTCCACTTCTGTAAGTGCTCAAATAAGAACTGTTACGGGAACTAGTGTTGGTGGAAATGAAGCATCATTCAACGATAAAGGATTTGAGGATGTTTTATTGAATTCATTCAACCCATTGAACAGTGTAAGATTAGTTTGCTCCGAAGAAAATCAAAATGAATATTTGAAAAATTTACCAAATAAAAAATCATTCACTACTGCAATAAAATTTGAATCTAGTGATTCCAATCTCTCACCTATTTTAAATCTAGATCATGCATTTACAGAATTTTACTCATATCGTCTGAATAATCCAGTTTCGGATTATGCTAAAGATAGTAGAGTTAATTCTACGTTAAAAGATCCACACTCGTCTGCATATTATTCTAATCTCATTAAAATAAAAAATCCTGCCTCAACACTGAAGGTAATATTATCTGCAGAAAAACCTGTAGGAACTGATTTTAGAGTATTGTATAAACTAATAAAATCTGACTCCAGTGAAGTTGAACAAGCATTCAACCTTTTCCCTGGTTATACAAATCTCACACAAAATAAAGATGGTTTGGTTGTTATTGATGAAGGGAACAATAGTGGACTACCAGATAGAAAAGTTGATTCAAGTATAGAAGGTGAATTTTTACAGTATGATTTTACTGCAGAAAATCTTGATTTATTTACTGGATTTGTTATAAAAATCGTATCTTCCAGTACAAATCAAGCAAAAACAGTGAGAATAAATGATCTTAGATGTATTGCAATAAGATGATAAAAGTTGAAGGATATGCAAACTTATATCGAGACGAAAAAACAGGTGCTATCGTAAATTATGATAGCACTACTTATGATCAGTATGTTAATTCTTTAAATATAAATGTGGAAAAAAAAGAAGAACTTGATAATATTAAAAAAGACATTATGGAAATAAAACTTTTACTGAAAGAGATTTTAAAGTCAAAGGGTTAATATCAATATAAATACAAATATAACTGCAGTTAATATCTTAAAATAATGGCAATTTTTGTATCAAACTTAGTTATTGAACAAGGTTTTGATTTTGATGGCACTTTTGAATTAGAAGATGTTAATACCGCAAGTCCACTAAACTTAGCAAATGAAACAGTTTCTGCACAAATAAGAAAAACATACACTAGTTCAGCATCAATTAGTATGAATGCATCTATTGTTGGAGATGGATTATCTGGAAAAATAAAAGTATCTTTAGGATCTTCTATAACAGCAGGTTTGAAACCAGGTAGGTATGTCTATGACATTAAATTATTTAATGGAACATCTTTATCTGTCACAAAAGCAGTAGAAGGGAACGTGCTAGTAAGAGGAGGTGTAACTAGGTAATGGCAGATATAAAAGCCAAATTTATTAATAATAAAACGACCAAAGTAAGAGTTGGTCAAGTGGGAGCTATAAAAGTTCTCTCACAGCAAACAGGATATACTTCAAAGTTATCAAATTTATCTGATGTTGATTTAACTCAAGTAGATGAAAGTGGTTTAATTCTTGTTTATAATTCTGACACCTCCACATTCTTTTTAACTGATGTTATTCAAACATCTACATTTGGTGCTACTGGTGTTGTAACTTTTTCAAATGCGACCGGTTCATCTTCACCTTCAACAGGAGCATTTGTTGTTGAAGGTGGTACGGGAATTGGTGGTAATTTAAATGTTGGACAAAATGTTAATGTTACACAAAACATTAACATATCAGGAATAACTACACTTGCTGCTAATGGTGGAATTACCACAACTGGAGGTAATTTATTCGTAAATGATAACCTTAACGTAGGTAACAATTTATTTTATGCAGGTGGCAATTTCAATGGTCCAAATGGAATTGCATTTTTTAATTCTGATGGTGCTTTACTAAGTACCGCAAGTACTACAGGATTTATTACTACAAGTAACTATATATTAACAACACAAGAAATTGCAGGAACAGACACTCCTGTATGGACAACAACCATTGATGGAGGAGAATTCTAGTGGCTAAACCAAGCACACGACAAGGTTTAATCGATTATTGTCTAAGAAGATTGGGGGCTCCAGTCTTGGAAATCAATGTAGATGATGATCAAATTGATGATTTGGTAGATGACACCATTCAATATTTTAATGAAAGACACTTTGATGGTGTCGAAAGAATGTATTTGAAATATAAAATTACTCAGGATGATATTGATAGAGGAAGAGCAGGTGCTGAAGGTGGTGTTGGTATTGTAACGACTTCCGGTACATCAAATATAGTAGGAACTGCAACTACTTTCAATTATTATGAGAATTCAAATTACATTAAAGTTCCAGAATCTATCATTGGTATAGAAAAAATATTTAAATTTGATACTAGTTCAATTTCAAATGGAATGTTTAATCTCAAATATCAGTTATTTTTAAATGATATGTACAAGTTCAATTCTATTGAACTTCTTCAGTACTCTATGCTCAAGACTTATCTTGCAGATATTGATTTCTTACTGACTACAGATACGCAAATTAGATTTAATAAAAGACAAGATAGATTATATTTGGATTTAGATTGGGAATTACAATCAAAAGATACATATATTATACTTGACTGTTATAGAGCTCTTGATCCTACAAATTTTAATCAAGTTTACAATGATACTTTTGTAAAATTATATCTTACTTCTTTAATTAAAAGACAATGGGGTCAAAATTTGATAAAATTTAATGGTGTAAGACTTCCAGGTGGAATTGAGTTAAATGGAAGACAAATTTATGATGATGCGATTAGAGAACTTGATGAAATTAAACAAAAAATGAGTCAAGATTATGAACTTCCACCTCTAGACTGTATTGGATAATTATGGCACTAAATCCTTTTTTCTTACAAGGTTCTTCTTCAGAACAATTTTTAATGCAGGATTTAATTAATGAGCAGTTAAAAATTTATGGAATTGATGTATATTATCTTCCCAGAAAAATTTTAAATCTTGATGATGTTCTAAGAGAGGCAGAAACTTCAAAATTTGATGATAGTTTTTTGATTGAGGCATATTTAGATAATTACGAAGGATATACTCCAGGTAATGATATTATGTCTAAATTTGGTTTGAGATTGAAGAATGAAATAAATCTGATTATTTCAAAAGAAAGATTTGAAGATTTTATAGGACCTTTCATATCAGGATTAAATCAAGGTCTTGTGGATGAAACTTTGACTGGATTTGAAACTTTACTAGCAAAGAGACCTTCCGAAGGAGATTTAATATTTTTTCCCTTAGGAGAAAGATTATTTGAAATAAAAAGAGTTGAATTCGAAAAACCATTTTACCAGTTAGGAAAAAATTATGTTTTTGAACTTCAATGTGAACTTTATGAGTATGAAAATGAAGTTATTGATACATCAATTGATGTTGTTGATAAGACTGTAGAGGACGAAGGTTATATTACAACTTTAAATTTATTACCAAGTACAAATACCAATGCAGAGGCAACTGCATCAATCGGTGATGGAATTGTAAGTAGAATTATTTTAAATGATGATGGTAATTCTTACACATCATTACCTAATGTAACAATTTCCGCACCAACTAGTGGAATCACAGCTACTGCTGTTGCAATTACAACTTCAGTTGGTAGTGCCAATTCTTTAGAATCTGTAGTAATTACAAATGCCGGAAGTGGTTATACAGCAACAAATCCTCCAATAATTACTATAAGTGGTGGGGGAGGTGTAGGTGCAGCAGCAACTGCAGTAGTATCTAATAGTGGTGTCAGACTTCTCACAATGGACGAAGAAGGTTCTGGATACTACCTGACACCTACAGTGACAATCGATGGTCCTGCAGGACTTGGTGAGACGGCTACAGCAAGAACAGTTCTAAATGATGGAAAAGTTACTTTGCAAATAGTCAATGCAGGATTTGGTTATACTGAAGCACCTAGTGTAAATATTTCTGCAGCAAGCACTGTTAGTGTAGCAGGAACTTTCTTATATAATGAGACCGTTACTGGATCACTTTCAGGAACAACTGCTGTTGTTAGAAGTTATGAAGTCCTTAGAGGTTCTGGAATTAGTACTACAAATCCACCAAGAATACTAAGAGTTGCTATAAATAGTGGGCAGTTTTCCTCCGGTGAAACTATTACAGGATCAGAATCTTCTGCAGTTTATATTCTCAAATCCTATGACAATAATAGTTATGAGGAATCATATGATGAGAATGAAGAATTTGAAATTGAAGCAGATTCTATTTTAGACTTTACTGAGAAAAATCCATTTGGAGAATACTAATGTTAGGGACCTATTTTTATCACGAAATAATTAGAAAAACCATAATTGGATTTGGAACATTATTTAATGATATCTACATCAGACACAGGAATAAAGATGGTAGCATTGTAGATGAAACTAAAGTTGGTCTGAGTTATGGTCCTACACAAAAGTTTATTGCGAAGATTCAGCAACAATCCGATTTAAATAAATCAATTGCCATCACCTTACCCAGAATGTCTTTTGAGATGTCTGGAATTCAATATGACCCTACTAGAAAAACTAGTGTTATAAAAACTTTTAAAGTCAATGATGTAAATGATAAGACTCAAAAAGTCTATATGCCAGTTCCATATAATATTAGTTTTGAACTAAGCATTTATGCAAAATTAAGTGATGATGCACTTCAAATTATTGAGCAAATTTTACCATATTTTCAACCTTCTTTTAATCTAACAATCGATTTAGTTGATTCCATTGGTGAGAAAAAAGATGTTCCTATTGTAATGGACAATATTGAATTGCAAGACGATTATGAAGGTGATTTCTCCACAAGAAGAGCACTCATATATACATTAAGATTTACAGCAAAAACTTATATATTTGGACCTATTTCAGACTCTACAGAAGGTCTTATTCGTAAGGTTCAAGTTGATCTATATGCAGATACTGATACGAAAATTGCAAAACGTGAAATGAGATATACGGCAACTCCAGATCCAATAACAGCAAATCCTGGTGACAATTATGGATTTGATGAAGATTGGGAGTTCCTTGGGGATAGTAAATCTTATAGCCCATCTCAACAACTTGATATTTAATAATTATGAGTAATAAATATGATTCTTTAAATAAAGCACTTAATACCGAAAGTGACATTGTTAATGTAAATTCACATCAATCAAATATAAAAAAATCGAAGGATAATCATATAGAAACAGATTATACCTATACTCGTGCGAACCTCTACTCCCTTATAGAGAAGGGTCAGGAGGCAATTAACGGCATTATGGAAGTAGCAGGGGAAGGAGGCAGTCCAAGGGCATACGAGGTCGCAGGGCAGTTGATTAAGAGTGTTGCAGATACTACTGATAAGTTAATTGATCTGCAGAAGAAACGGAAAGAAGTAGAGGATGAAACTAAGAAGACCACGAATAATGTTACTAATAATGCATTGTTTGTAGGATCCACTTCTGAACTTCAGAAGATGTTAAAACAAGGTTTTCTAAATAATAATAACTCCACTAAAAAAGATGAAGAAGTGTAAGCAGGGGCATTACTACTGCTATAAAGATAAAAAATGCAAACGTATTCCAATGGGGTATCGTGTGGCATCTGGTGGATATCTTCGTAAAGAAAATGAAAACTCTTCAGATGATAATGAAAATGATAGTAACAATAGTAATGGTAATGGCAATGGTGGTAATGGGAGTGGGAGTGGCAATGGTGGATCCAACGGAGGTGGAATGAGTGAGGGATCTCTTCTTAAGTGGTTCGAAAGATCTAAATCAAAAGGTGGCAAAAAGGGATGGGTCAATGTTGTGACAGGAGATTCCTGTGCAAGTGACAAACCTGGTGAAGGTATTCCTAAATGTGTTTCTTCTTCTAAAAGGGCAAGTATGTCTAAGAAAGAAAGAGTTTCTGCTCAGGCAGCAAAGAGAAGAGAAGATCCTGGTCAACAAAAGAAGTCTGGCGCAGCAAAACCAACTTACGTATCAACTGATAAAAAGAAAATGAAAAAAGAAGAAGTAGAGATTATCGAGGCAAAAGATAAGAAAGGTAAGAGTAGTGGAACTAAAGATGCCTGTTATCATAAGGTAAAGTCACGTTACTCTGTATGGCCTTCTGCATATGCTTCTGGAGCACTTGTAAAGTGTCGCAAAAAAGGTGCTGCTAATTGGGGAAATAAGAGTGAAGAATGGGTAGCAAATACTGCAGCAGAATACTTTTTTAATGAAGGTATCAATGAATATGGTTTATCAATTTTTATCGAAGAACTTGGAGTTGAGAATTTTGTCGGGTTTGTTCATGACCTTATAGAGGACTCTGAATTAACTGAAGCATATGCTTTAACAGATAAAAAGAAAACTCCAAAGAGGTTGCCAAAAGGAACTCAACCAGCAAAAACAACCAAAGCAACTATTTCTAGAGGTGATAGTAAGATTAAAGCAGCATCACCATCTGGTGCTTTCAAAAAAAGACCTGCAGCAGCAAAAGCAGTTGAAACTGCAAAGGCAAAACAACCAGAGAAAAAACCTGTCAAATCAACTCTAGTAAAAAGTGTTGCCGATACTTTAGCAAGAGGAGCACTTTCTGCATGGAAAGGTCACCAAACTGCTATGAAGAAAAAGAAGGAGGGTGCTTCTGTTGCAAAACAAGTTGGTGCAGGATTAGGTGCTGCTGCTGGTGCAATGCTCAAGAAAGGCAAAAAACATTTATCAGATGATTATAAGTTTTCCAATTGGAGAGATGATTTTCAAGCAACCGAATATGAGTTCATTGATATTATCAAAGCAGAACCTTTGATTTCCGAGTCACCGAGTTTTGAAATTAAAAAGAATGATGAAGTGCAAGGTCCCGAAGTACCAAAAGGAAAACAGTGGAATGCTGGACCTGCATCTGAAAGAACAAAAAAGGGTATAGATAGACTTAAAAAGAAATTAAAAAAAGAGGAAGTCGAATCTATTGATGAACTAAAGTGTTGGAAAGGGTATAAGAGAAAGAAAGGTTCTATTCCGGGTGAAAAAGGTTCTTGTGTAAAAGCACATACAGAACTAGAAGGTGAGAATATTGATGAAATTGCTCCAGCGATTGCAGGTGTTCTAAGGGTTGGTGCGAGGGTTGCTGCTAATGTAGCAAAAAAGAAGGTTTCACAAAAAATTGCAGATACAGCATCAAATCAGATGTCAACAGAAGAAAAAGAAGAATCAAAAATCGACGGTAGCAATCTAAAAAAACTTGCCGCAAAAGCAGTAAGAAGAGTCGATGCCGATGTGGATGGTGATGTAGATACTGATGATATGAAATCACCCGAAACTGGAGAGTTTGTTCCTTCACCTGATGGCAAGAAACTAAAACCAAAGGTAAGATTTGAAGGTGCTTCAGATTGGAGAAATGAACTTGATGAAGGTGCTGCCTGGACTAAAAAATCGGGCAAGAATAAGAAAGGTGGACTAAATGAAAAGGGACGCAAGTCTTATGAAGCAGAAAATCCTGGTTCTGACCTAAAGGCACCATCCAAAAAGAAAGGTAATAAGAGGAGAGCATCATTCTGTGCAAGAATGAAAGGCATGAAAAAGAAATTAACTTCTGCTAAAACTGCAAGAGACCCAGATAGCAGAATCAATAAGTCCCTTAGAGCATGGAACTGTAATTAAATTTTGTTATGAGTGACGTATATCTTGGTAATCCATTATTAAAAAAAGCAAATACTCCGATTGAGTTTACAGAAGAACAAATTATTGAGTTCCTCAAATGTAAACAAGATCCAATTTATTTTGCAAATAACTACATTAAAATTGTTTCTCTTGATGAAGGTCTAACACAGTTTCATCCATATCATTTTCAAGAGAAATTAATTCACAATTTTCATAATAACAGATTTAATATCTGTAAGATGCCACGACAGACTGGTAAGTCTACTACTGTGGTATCATATCTTTTACACTATGCACTTTTTAATGATAGTGTAAACATTGGTATTCTGGCAAACAAAGCATCTACTGCTAGAGAATTGTTAGGAAGATTATCAACCGCATACGAAAACTTGCCAAAATGGATGCAGCAAGGTATTTTGGTATGGAATAAAGGAAACATTGAATTAGAAAATGGCAGTAAGATATTGGCATCATCTACATCTGC
>Ga0209535_1000251_pt1 | contig 36826 bp, 21 predicted proteins | sample LinPmetageLP28_FD_184041 | JGI IMG/M metagenome (GOLD analysis project Ga0209535, IMG submission 184041) | Marine viral communities from the Pacific Ocean - LP-28 (SPAdes) (version 2) | ecosystem: Environmental > Aquatic > Marine > Oceanic | place: Pacific Ocean | collected 2009-08-22
GTCAAATGGGGGCAAGTCATGTCTCGTGTCGAAAGTTTTATTACCGCAGGTGGAAGGGCAAATTGGGATTTCATAGTTTTCGAACACAATCAGCATCAGGTGGAAAAGGCCCGGACAGTGGCCGCAACACTGGGCTTTGCAGAATTCAACGTTAAGAAAACATCACGATTCCTTAATCGTAAACACGAGGCTGTGTCATTCCAGCCGGTGCTTGACAAAAACGGCAACGAGGAGTATAGGATATACCCACCCTCGGATGACAAGTACCTAAACAACGAAATCGCGATGCCACACAAGAAAGCACTGGCAAACACTAAAATTTCATGTAATGCACAGCGTATCAAGGAGATATACGTGGCGGCCGACGGCATGGTGTTCCCTTGTGGATGGTTGCATGATCGTCTGTACGGTCCAGAGGTGGAAAGCACCGAGGATCACATGAGGATGAAAATGATGCTGAAACAGATAGGCGGATCACTCAAGGCCAACTGTCAGTATGTTGACCTAGAAGAGATAGTGGGCGGCAAGTGGTTCCGAATGATATCAGACAGTTGGGGAGGCCCCGACAGGTTCGAACGTTGTTCTGTGTTGTGTGGTGCCTGCGTTAACCCTATAGGTGCACAGAACGAACACATCACTTATAAAGATTAGATTCAGATAGTAAACATTTGTCGAGATCGGCCAGTATTCGCTGGTTGTGTGTCACGGTTTCTCCCTGCGAGTCCTGCCAGTTCTTGGCCATAATTGGATTGGAGAACACAGCCTTGAGCCATAGCATCTGCTGTATCAGTTGTTCTGGCGTCTCCGCCATGGGCATGTGTGGACGGAAACCCCGCTCCGTTATCCTTTGCCTTTGGTGTGTGTTTCCTGCGTATATCCATGGCACTCCCGCGGCCACCGGATACAACATCTTCTCTGATAGATAGCCGGAGTAGTCGTCGTTGAAGCAGTAGTTGTCCAACACCACGGCCACCTGGCATGATATAATGTAGGGCCTTACCGTGTGCCAGTTGGCGCCGTGCCTGTATCTCTGATCGTGGTCGATGACTGCGTCCTGTTTCTCCATGGTCCTGGGCCTGATCTCCATCATCGGCTGTTCAGGGTACAGTGGCATCAGTTGTGCAGTCTCCGACACCGCCGGCCTGCTGTACACACTGTTGTGCAAAATGTTGAGAGCCTCCATGGCCCTCATCACACGTTCACGGTCGTGGTTCTCTGTGCCATAGGGCACGTAGAAATCCTTCGTCACTGCATCACCGCCATGGTTGAAGTGCCTGTTGCCGGCCTGTGCCTGCTGTAGGGCCTGTATGTGTTGTGGCAACCATGTGTCACGTATCACGTGTCGGCAGTGTGGGTTGTCTATGATGGGCCACGTGCTAGGCATGGGCTTCCAGGTCACAACCTCGTATGGTCCGCCACCGTCGAAGGCGTTGACCGCCTCCACCAACTCTCGCCACTCACCCGACCTCACGAATTCCATCAGCATCACGCCACCCTGCGACCTAATGTCATCCACGAGCTGTTGTGTGCTGGGCTTCTGGTCCTGCAGGTATCCCGGGTACGACGTCATCTGGTATCCTCCCGTATCAGTGTGATGTCACCGATGTCACGTATGTTCTCTATGGTGGAGTCTCTGCGACACAGCCTGCGGTACTCACGCTTGTTGCGACTCCACTCGGTTCCGGTCCACCACTCGAACCCGCGGTAGTTGGCCTTGTACTCCGAACTGACCTCGTAGCCTGACCCCATGTAGAAGTAACTGACGTAGTTGTTGGAGGCCCACTCGATCTCCATGTCCAGCGTTATGTCCGACACGGGCACGGTGTTGGCGTGTATCACGCTCTCCAGCCCGGACAGGTCCTTGCTGTCATAGGTGTCTATTGTGCTGTAGTGATTGTCCTCCCAGCGATAACGCTTCTGCTTGGTGAATCCGATTATGTTGTCCGCTGATCCTATGTAGAATATCATGAACTGGTCACGTGGGTTGTAGTTGGAGAACGGGTCGTAGTCCTGTGTGAATTTCTTACGCTTCATGTACTGCGAGTAGATGTGTGGCAGTCCCAGCAACTTAACCATCTCGGATGCGTCAATTATTTTTAGGCCGATCTCGCCGCCCCTGTAAAGGTGTTGCTTGTATCTGGGTCTGTACAGGTCCAGGTTTATACGGGTGCTACGTGATTGGTAGAACACCTCACGGTTCATGACCGGGTGGTCCAACGCCAGCCATCCGCGATCCAGAGCCTCGTGTTCTTCGTCCGGCTCCACTATCGCCATGGGTCGGCATATCACTAGATCCTGGTGTTCCTGTTTGCCCAGGGTGTGGTCGAAGAGTAGTTCCATTGTGCAGTACTTAATGCATACCCAGAGACGGCTTACGCCATCTGAAACTTCGCTTACGCTCGTTTCTTTTTTACGCTTTACGCAGTTCTTAACATGAATTTAATGACGCATAAATGCGTCTCCTGTGGTAGATGAGTAGTCACAATTCGGCTATTTCTAGCCGAACCGACTTGAACCTGTGGTGAGTTCGCAGTCACTATACATCGCTACTTTCGTCGGGCGGTTGTGCTGTACCCGTTTGCTCATTCATTACAACGCGAGCCTACCAAACCCTTGTATAATAGTTCTTGGTAAACCTGGGGATTGACTTTTTCTAAGAGCCCCATCATTTTTTGCTGTGTGCATCTAAGGATTCACCTGTCGCTTGTTAGCCGCATTTCCTTGCTCACTGGTTGCGATGCTATGTTTGCCTTTTGGAAATTTTTGAGAAAGTGTTGTGTGCCTATCGCACTTGTTTATATGACTTTTCATTTGCAGTCAATCTTTTTGGCTGTAAATACCATCATGCATTGGATTATAAAAAGTAAAATTGAACTTGACGACATTTTACCAATCGTGGATAATCTTACAAATACACTCGATGCTATTGATCTAACAAAAGAACCAAAAAGCACACAGGGTGCTAAAAGCAAACAATGGCAACTTTTAAGTGTCAAAGATAAGGATTGGATAGATCTAGTCGAAGCACTCAAAATCAAAGTTAAGGTAGAGTGGAAGAAGAAGTTTAATCATGACATAATGCTGGCCTGCAGGGGTGCATGGACAGTGCAAGGCGACGAGCACTCCTACCACACACTACATTCGCACCAGAAAGTCGGAAACGATGTGTCCAACCGTATAAGCACCGTGGCTTACCTGCACATGCCCAAAAGGCGTTGGGACGGCGATGGAGCATTTTACTTTGTTAAAGAAGACAAGTCCTATCACATAGACCCGGAACCTGGAACATTTATTATAATGCCAAGTAAATTGTTGCACGGAGCGTATCCACAGCCGGCCGGATTAAGGCAAACATTGAATCTAGATTTCGAGTGGAAAGACAATGACACCAAATAATTGGAAGTATCAAAAACAGGATATTTTAGAATTACCAGAGGACTGTGTGGGATTTGTTTATCTCATAACAAATACAACCAACGGTAGGATGTACATAGGCAAGAAATTGGCAAGGTTCAAGAGATCGAGACCACCACTCAAGGGTAGGAAGAACAAGCGTAGGTACAAAGTCGATTCTGATTGGCAGGAGTACTATGGCTCTAGTGATGATCTAACCATAGACGTCAACAGACTGGGCAAGGACAAGTTCACTAGGGAGATACTATTCTGGTGCAAGTCAAAATCTGAGCTGTCCTATGTGGAGGCACGTGAGCAGTTTGCACGTAAGGTGTTGGAGACAAACGATTACTACAATGGGCATATCCGTGTCAGGGTGCATGGCAAAGGGATTCTGAAACGATGAGTTGCCGATATGGATACAAGATGTATAACTGTTCTCTGGCAGAATGGAACAAATACAAGGATAGACAATTTCATATGAAAAAAAACGAAGACCCGGCGGCAATTTTTGGTTTTATGGAGTTTGACACAGTAGAAACTGCCCAAAATAAAATCAACAGTGTCTTTATTCCATTCGAGCATGGCTTACTGCCACGGACCACATGGACTCTCTCCAATGACAAAATACTGCTCGTAAAGGAAATTGCGTTTGAAAATAATAATGATTCTATCTTGTATCAAAATGCGGTTGAAAAGGCATGGGCACTAGGAGGTCACCTAGACCCACGTGTTATACAAATATACTATGAGTAAAGAACAAGTTATTTTCTTAGATAAAGAAACTTTTAATCCTACCAATAGGTCGGCCATCGATGACGACACTAAAATCTTGAATGTGTTGATAGTTGATACGGCGCCATTGACTGGGTTTTCAATCATACGGGACAAGTTTGCATCGAATTCACTTATCTGGTTGGAGTTCGAAAAAATAAGGATATCAAGATTAGACAAGTTACGAATCTGTATGGGAATGGCAAAACTTACTTCGAAATTTAAAAAAACAGTCCAGGAACTTTTCCCCAATGTACAAATTGAATACTGCGAGATGCTACTGAATATAGGTAGTACAAGTCTCTTTAAACTTGCAAAACAGTTGGCTCAGCAGTTTCGAGGATCACCCAAAGATAAAAATCTTTTTTACAGCAGTGGCACAATGAGGACCCAACGATTTTACTTAATTCACTGGCTTCAACAAAACAAAATCTCTGATATCGGCCATCCAAAACTTAATGCACAAGATTTGAAAACTTTCGAATATCAACTTTCTAAATTTTCAAATTACGATTTCTCTGATTACAAAAACGATGACAAACGGTTTTTCGGAGACATCGATACAGCCGTGTTCAATCGTAAAAGTTATTCTATGAGATGTCGTAGTAGGATCACAATAGTCACCAGTCACCCGTATTTTGACTTTGCAGAATCTAATTATGATGAAAAGGTTGCGTTCTCCTTTGCTTCTAAGTCCTTACCGTTTTTCTTTGGAAATCCAAACGACAACGCAAATCTTGTTGATCTAGGATTTCACAAGTACACGGGATTTGATTACTCGGCGGAACAAAATGAAAATTTAGTTCAAAGGTGGCAGTCAACACTTGAATCTAATAAAAGTTTTTTATTAGATCCAGAACAAAATTTTGATATTTTTCAAAAGAATCAACAAAATATAGAATTAAATTTTAACTTATTGATAAGCACCGATTGGGAAAAGAAGTTTCTACAAGAATTAGAAAAAATGCCAGATCTGGTCAGGAAACTTATTTTGTCAAAAAAAAAATAACCCCCAACTTGTAACAAGACGGGGGCTAATAGAATTGCAATTCAATTGATCAATTACGCCGCTGTTTTGGCCGCGTTCTTAACTTCTTGAATCTCTTTTCTTCTTGCTTTAATGAGCTTAGATAATTCTGCTAATGCTTTTCTGGCTCTTGTTGCCGAAGCCTTAACACCTTTATCAACAAACTTTCCGTTCTCCTCAGAGTAAGTTTGTATTGCTGTCATTATAGCGTCATGTGTTTCATTTGACATAATTTACGTCCTTCCTTTATTATCGTACGATTAACATTAATTAACGTTAGTGTAATTAAAGCACGTAAGAAGTGGTTTTGTCAACATAAAAATTAAACAATTATGTCAACATCATTGGCATAGTTGGTAAAACCATTCTCCTTTACAACTTTCAATACAGAGTTCACCCTGCTTACCAATTCGTCTTTGTGAGATATTAAGAATATGTTCTTTTTCTGTGTCCTGCTCATGTCTTTCAGCACTGCCATAGAACTCTCCACACCTGATATGTCCATACCGGCATCCACTAATTCGTCAATGAACAGCAAGTTGATCTGTTGATAAAGACTTTCCCAGACATCTCTGAATGCCCAACTCAAACTTAGGATAAGCCTATTTCTCTCACCTCTACTTAAATTATCAAAATCTAGTTCTCTGCCAAGTTCCTCGATACGCACTGTGAGATCTGATTGGAAAGTTACGGTGTGTGGCAGTTTCACTTTGCCCAAGAAGTATGCCAGTCTCTGATTCAAGTATGTTAAGTTTTGTTCTATGATTCTGGTTCTTATGAATGAATCCTTTGCTGTCAACAACTTGTATAAGAAGTCTTGGTGTCTGTGCAAGTCTTCCAATTCGTTTGCCTTCTCGTAATCTATTTTCTGTATTGCGGATTTTTTCATGTCCGCTATCTGTTCTGCGTATGTGTCTTCTTTGTTCTCGGTTTGCCTTAACTGTCTGTTTAGATCCTGTAGAGAACCTTTGTGATTGTATGCTTCGTCTATGGTGTCGTAATATGTATCTGGTATTTGTCCGAGATCGCCTACCTCGTCTATGCCTTCTTGTATTCTTGCTAGGTCTGTTTTAAGTTTTGTTACATAGTCTTTTGATTCTGCTAGTTGTGTTTTCAATTTTCCAACCAAGTGTTCGTGCTTGTCGTCGTGCAGTTCTTGTTCACATGTCGGGCATTTTTGCTGTCCTGCGTATTCCAGATCTTTTTCAGTTTTGTCTACTGTGCTTTCGGCTTTGGTCAACGAGTTGTCATGATATGCTTTTTCTTTTTCGAGGCTTCTCAGTGCAGTCTGCATTTCGTTGTGTTTTTGTAATTTTTTGTGTTTGGCTATCTCTATCTCACTGTCCACTTTTTCCAGTTCTGCTACTGCTCCTTGGAAACTTTTTATGTCGTCTTGTTTTTGTTTTGCCCATGCGTTTGATCTTATTTGCAGGCTCTCTATGGATTCTTGTATTTTTTCATTTGATGTAACTCTGGCATCTATTTTTAATTTTTCTTCTGTCAACATCTGTTTTGTTGCCTTTTGTTTTTCTTTCAAAAGGTCTGCTTTTTGTGACAGCAAGGTTATTCCAAGCAACTGTTCAATTATCTCTCTTTGTTCTGCTTGTTTGGTCGATAAGAAAGGCTGTGTGTATGTGTTCAGTGCAATTATGTTTTTGAACATGGAATGTGTCATGCCCATTAACTTGTTAATTTCCACTTGAGTCTCTCGGTTCTCACCTTGTGCCTCGTTGTTTTCTGTTTTCTGTTCTATGTCGTTTGCGTAGAATCTAAATATTTGTGGCTTTCTGCCTCTCTCGATTGTGTAGGTGATCCCATTTTTTACAAACTTGACACCAACCAACATTCCTTTTTCGTTGGTTTTGTTTACAAGATTATCTCTTCTAATATTGGTTAAAGCCTCGCCAAAGAACACATACGATAGTGCATTAATGATTGTGGTTTTGCCCGTACCATTTCTAGCACCTGCATCATCGCCTCCTAGATCCATGTTCTCACCGATCACAAGCACAAGACTCTTGTTAGAAAAGTCTATTGCCTGAGCCTGGTTGCCCACACTCATGAAGTTTTTTACTGTAAGTTCTTTAATCGTTAACATTTTTTTTTGTTCTTCTACGCTTCTTTCCTATGTTTTCTATTGCTTCATACTCTGATAAGGGTGTTGACAGTGTGTGTTCTGCTACCCATTTTCTGTATCCTCGCAACCATTCTTCTTGTGTTACAGGTTTTGCAAGATGATCCAAAAGTGATTGTTTTGTCACAGTTTCTTCAAGGTCACCCTTTAAAACTTTTATCAATTTTTTTTTACTAATTCGTGACATCTAGATCGTTGTAAATTGCTGTTAATACGTTCTTGTCATAAACTTCTGAGTCTACACCTTGTAATTGTTTGATAACGATTTGATCAACGCTGTCAAACTTCTGCACTTCTACTAGCGGTTGCTGTGCGTTGTCCACCTGTTCTGGTATGAGTTGTAGTTCTCTTAATTTGTATTTGTCTATGAACGTTTCCCTTACGAAGTTTGCCTCCTCGTAACTTATTTTTATGTCCAAGGTCACCCTCACATACATCTTTGGTTTTAGATACTTGTCCGGATCTTCCAATAGCTCTGACACTTTTATTGTGATGTACCTCGGCATGTCTGGCCAGTTTATAAATTTAGGTTCCTTCCCATAATCAATGATCATCATGCCCCTATCGTCATCCCATGCGTCTGCATAGTTGTGTGGGAAAGCGTTGCCCATGTATGTGACATTCTTCATGTACTGTCTCTTGTGGAAGTGTCCCGAGAACACCTTGCCACAACCTGCGAAATGATCTGTTTGTATTCCGCCAACATCCGGCATCTCCACCATTGCGTTCATTTTGAAGTACGGTAGTTCAAAGTGTCCAAACACATACTTCTGTTTCATTTTTTCAATCTTTTTCCATTCGTCTTGCACTACCCATGGTATGATCGCTACATCGTCTTCTACTATCCATTCGTTCACGATGTTGATGTTAGGTATGTTCCTTATGTACTCCATCGAATTGATTTCTCTTTTATCTCTGTAGTAGAGATCATGGTTGCCCATTATCACGTAGACCTTTTCAAATGCCTGTCCGAGACGTTCCATGTTTGATACAGTGTAATTCATTGTGGACACGTTTGTGGCAGATCTGTGATGATGCCAGTCGCCCAGGAATATACAAGTTTCACATCCGTGTAGTTTGGCCTGCTGTATGAACCATTGGACAAAGTCTTCACAGTCGTCGTTGTGGATACGACTGTTGCCTTTGAGGCCGAAGTGTATGTCCGTGAAACATGCAACTTTCTTGAAAAACATCTTAGTATTTTACCATTTCTTTTTGACAATTGGTTTGTGATTGGTCATGTCGATCTTGTTCTTGAATTTTACTTCATCGAAATCTTCAGAATCAAGTTTACCCTTCTTCTTGAGTGTCTTGTTCAATTTAGCCAATGTGGTCTTGTTGACCTGGTGTACATCGCCATGTGCTGTCTTCATTCTTTTTTGATAGGACGGACCTGCTGTTTCATTCTCGTTCTGTCTTGTGAAACTTGGCATCATGCCGTTGAATTCTAACAGATCATCTCTTATGGATTGATTTTTCTTTTCGATGTTTAGTATCCTCGTGAAACTGTTTGTTATTGCCGCTGTGTAGTATGCGAAAGGGTTGTCCGATTTTGATTCATCGAACTGCAGACCTATCTGTGACAGTTGCATCAGTGCCTGTGATTGCATTTCGTCATTGTATGTGTAACCTCTCCAGTTGGCCCTTGTGCCGTATCTCTCACACAACTTCATGTACATCATGGCCAGTTGGTTGGTCATCTTTCCATGGTCCACTGAGAAGTGTCCGTTGCTCATGCCACCAACCCAGTGTGATTTGCCCACACATACCAGTTTGTCTTTTTTATCAAACTTGTAGTGTTGGAAAGGAGGGAAGTTAACTTTGCTGTGATGATCCGCTGTGGTCTTTGGATTCTTCTTTCTTTCATTGTCCATTGGCACGTGATCAAACATCATGACTCTGAACACAAGATCTGTCTTCTCTATTTTCCTCGGAGAAACTGTGTAGTCTGCTAATTTAATTTTCTTTAGTCCTGCTTCTTTGGCCTGTTCCCATGCTTCCTGGGTCAGTCTCTTGGCCTTGGCCTTACGTGCCTGTGCCACCGCACTTGCGTTGACTTTCTTCAGTGTGGGCACTATCAGGTCATACCGTGCGTCCTCGGGTGTGACGTACGAACAGTAGGTGTTTTTGCTGGCGTGTATCTGTGCCAACAGATCTCGGTTGTTTAGGTATTTTACTCTCTTCATAACTCTCCAGTATTATTATTGTAAAATGACCACAAACAGGTCTGTTGAATTGTGTCGTATGGGAATTAAATGCGCCTATTATTGTGCCTATAAATATAGTTAAAGTATACAAAATTTTACAAAGGAAAGCAACCATTAAATGGCAAGCGAATTTGGCAGGATAGTAAAGAACGTGGGACAGGGAATATTCAACAGGACCTTTGCCAGGCTCACGGGCTCCGGTGTAGCAACCGACAGTAGAGTTGTGAACTCAAGGGCCAAGTGGTCAGGACGTAGCGACAATGCAGACTGGCGTGTGCGGTTGGAGGTACCAGATGGACCACTTACTAAATTTTTTGATTTTGATAACAATCCCATAATGAGCCCGTTGGCAAAGTCGAGAGGTATTTTTTGGCCTCTTACACCGGCTGTGGTAATACAGCATTCAGCAAACTACAATGCAATGGACCAGGTACACAGCAACTACCCACATCAGGCATACAACAACTCACAGGTAGACTCACTCAACATCATTGGTGAATTCCCTGTACAGAATTCAGATGATGCCAAACATTGGGTAGCCACAGTGAATTTCTTGAGGACAGCAACAAAGATGTTCTTTGGCAGTGAAGATGGCTTGGATGGTTTGAAAGGTAATCCACCACCTATCATGCACATGTTTGGTTACGGAGATCACATGTTCCACAAGGTACCGGTTGTGATAAACACATTCAACGTGGAACTTAGACCGGGCATTGACTACATCTCAACCAAACAGAGCTCAACAGAATACAGGCAATTGAATGGCCCTGACGCAGGATTTGATATTACCGCGGCCTCCGGCGAAGCTCAGACATGGGCACCCACACTGTCAAACATATCAGTGTTAGTCACACCGATCTACAGCAGAGATTCCATTAAGAACTTCTCGATGAAAAAATTCGTGAATGGTGAATTAAACGGTAAAGGAACCAACGAGGTAGGATTCATCTAATGGCCAAGTACTCAAACACATCACCATATTTCGAGACAAGGGAAGTTGCGGATTACCTAGACATCCTTAATCCACGAACGCTTACAGCCGAAACTGATGATCAGAGCTATACTATAGAAAGAACATACGCATACAGGCCAGATCTTTTGGCCTATGACTTGTACGGCACACCTAGGTTATGGTGGGTGTTCGCACAACGTAATCCAGATCAGATAGAGGATGCCATCTACGATTTCAAACCAGGAGTCACGGTTCAACTGCCAAAGAAAGAGAACCTGCTCAAAGACCTAGGGATATAATCCATGTCAATAAATTATAATGGTCCTGATTTTGGTTTTGGGAACACACAGAAAAGCACCCTAAACAAGGGCAAGGACATATACGTTACCACTATCAACGATCCCAACCAATTACACCAGTTTGCTTCTTACAATTCATTGTTCACTTTGAGTGCTTTATCACAGAATGATCTCGAGGACACAACGACACTGTTGAACTCCAAACCACACGACATCATATTGAGGAGTTCAGGAATAGGCCCAACGGAGAACACTGACAGGGCTCCACTGAGTGCGGAGGACAAGAAGATCTTAGACAAGAACGAAAGGTTGAGGGGTGCCGTGGACAAAAGCAGGTCAACGCTTACAGCCAACAGGGACCTTTACATAAACAACGTCTCAATGAACAGCATACCTGGTCTCAACGAAAAGAGGAGGCTGACCTCGGTCACACAGATATCCATGGAGGTCATTGAACCAGCGGGTATAACGTTACTAGAGAGGGTACGTGCCGCCGCTATCAACAACGGTTACTTGGATCACCTGGACGCCCCGTTCTTGTTGACCATAGACTTCAAGGGATTTGACGAGCAGGGCAGGACAGCATCCGCGAAAGATTCACAGAACATGAAAAGATTGATTCCTGTGAAACTTGTTGACATGCAGATGGATGTCACCCAAGCAGGTACTGTGTATTCTGTCAAGATGATACCCTACAACGAATTCGCCTACGTGAACAGGTTCAATTTCCCAAGGACGGCGGGCACACTGTCACCAGATGGCAAACGACTGTCAGATGTTTTCAAAAATCTGGAAGCACTGTTGAATAAACAGAACGAGGACGAGAAGGACACGGGATTGAATGAGAAACCAGACATATACTCCATCACGTTTGCCGGTAGGTCCACAGCGGATATAAAAGGAGCAACTGCGGATGTAAAAGGAGACAGTTACATAGAGGACGCTTTCATCACGACAGAGAATTTAGAGCAATCAGGCATGGCATCACAAGGGGTAACAGGACCGGACGGAGGAGACTACATTGCCGCAGGCATAGAGATACCACCTGACTACATGAAGATCAACTCCAACTTTGCTATAACCAAGATACTGGAAGAGATAATGAAAGGCCACCCGGCATACTCGGACAAGAAGTTCGACCAGTGGAAGTCCAAGGTGACAAATACACTTAATGTCGCACAGTTCAAGGGTGGTGCACAAGGGGTGTTGGACAAGGCACAAGACTTCTACTTTGACTACTTCAAGATCAGGGCCAGCGTGGTGCCTGTCGAGGGCGACTTCGACCCCACCACTGGTATGAACAGGAAGAAGATCAACTTCCATGTTGAGCCATATAAGGTACACGCTTACTCATTGGCCATACCGGGTGTTAGCACAGGACAGAACTTCAAGAACTTCGTGTTCAAGACCTACAACTACATTTTTACCGGTGACAACGTAGACATACTTGATCTTAATATAAATTACAAAGTTGCATACTTCCAAGCGAGACTGAAAGATTTCGAAGCCACAGATTTGCGTAAGAACACAATAGAGGATGCCTCTGACAAGGCCACTGGTTCCACCAGTGCGACAGAACACTTCGCTGATGGAAATATGCATACAAGATCGTACGCCGACGGCAGTAAAAATGAAGGTACAGGCAAGACCGGCGGCACACCCACACAGTTGGACTCGTTCCTGGACTCACTGACACACCCATTAGCGGACATGGTAAACATTAGGTTGGAGATACTGGGAGATCCCGCATGGATCAGCCAGTCACAGTTCATTCCACTGAACGCCAAGAACTTCGCAAGAGGGGCCGGAAAGGCATCGGACCCGGATATAGGGTATTGGAGGCGTAACAAGGACAGGATCTGGAACAGTGACCTACGGTGCTATAACACTGACGTGGCGGAACCCATCATAATGCTGAATTTTAGGATGCCAACGGATTTGAACGACCAGACCGGTGTGTACGAATTGCAGACAGACCAATCAGCGGAATTTAGTGGACTGTACAGGGTGGTGCAGGTGGAACACAATTTTGTGGACGGCAAGTATACCAACGTGCTTAACCTTACAAGATTTAATAACCAGGGCGTAATTATATCAGATCCTGTGCCCACCGCCAGCGTCACGACAAGGGGAGGCGAATCGTTTATCGTATTAAAGAACGAACTGACTAAATTTTACAGTCTAAAAGAATTGACCAACGTCAGATCGAACTTAACTAGTATTGGGAGAAAATTTATAGACCTTGCTTCTGCGAATGCAAGTAGGCTCGCAAAACAAGTTGTTAATAAAGCGACAAATAAAATTAAAGGGTTTTTTAGTTAATGTCATTAAACAATTATTTAAAGGGAGACGCTTCCACATCAAAAGCACCGGGCGGAGACAAGTCATGGACAGGACAGAATCCGGGACCATACCTGGGCGTAGTTAAGGGCAACATTGATCCCACAAGGATGGGTAGGTTGAAAATATACATTCCAAGCCTGGCAAAAACATCAGACCCATCAGAGAGCCAACTTATAACCTGCGAATACCTAGCACCTTTCTACGGAGCCAAGGGAGGCAAGTACGCCAAGGGAGCGGGTATAGAATACGCAGACTCACAGCACTCCTATGGTATGTGGATGGTGCCACCTGATCTGGAGACAAAGGTCTTGGTCATATTCGCTGAAGGCAAGATGGAGCAGGCCTACTGGATAGGTTGTGTGCAAGAGCCATACACCAATCACATGATGCCAGGCATAGCGTCAAGCACTAATACAAACGATCTCGGCGACAGCGGTTTTGAAGGTCCCGACGCAGGTGAATTAGATAGCAAAAAAACAAAATATGGTTCAGAGAACGTACCATCAGGAGAACTGAACAGGAACAGGCAAGGTGCTTTACAGAATGGCAACTATGAATCCATACCTAAACCCATACACCCGTTCGCAGAAACATTACTGCAACAGGGATTGAGTGCGGATGATGTCAGGGGTAACACATCAAGTTCGGCACGTAGGGAAACCCCAAGCCAGGTCTTTGGCATAAGCACACCGGGTAGGAAAGACACGACCACTACAAAAGAGAGTGTGGGCACAAAAGATTCAGGGGCAAAAGATTACGTGACCAGGAAGACGGGACACACATTCGTCATGGATGACGGTGCGGAGGATGGCACAAACCAACTGACGAGATTGAGGACGGCAAGTGGACACCAACTATTGATGCACGACACGGAAGGTGTTGTGTACCTGGCCAACGGATCAGGCAAGGCGTTCATAGAGATGGACCGGGACGGCACAGTAAGTGTGTACTCCGACGGTGGAATCAATCTGAGATCAGGCAGAGACTTTAACTTGCACTCAGACATGAACATAAATTTCCATGCCAAGGGTAGCATAAACTTCACAGCAGAGGCAAGCGTGGCTCTTAACGCAGAAGGTTACGTGTTGGCTATGGGAGAACAAGGAATACTACACAGTTCACAGGCAGGCACTGTGAGAACGTATGCCAGAGACGGAATTAGTTCTGACACCACGGGTAGTCAGTTGCACGGATCACGAGGAGGCAACATACACCTAGCGGCATCTGGTGGTGGACCAGCGGGACGGTATGGCGGCGAGATACACCTCAACTCAACAAGTCCTAGTCCAGACTGGGGACCTGGATGGTTGGTTCCAGACGGAATAGGCATTAAAGTGACCGCGGGATTGATAGACATCGATGACGACAAAGCATTATTGCAGGGAAAACCAAACAAGATTAACAATAGGACCACTGTGTCTGATTTCGTGACCCACGAGCCATATGACAGACAGAGCAGTACTGCAAGGACTAAGAAATATATCAACGAGGCCGTGGAAGAGATTAAAAAATCTAGCCCGGGATTATCCGCTACAGAACTTAAACTTATTAAATCAGAATTGTTAAAACAACCTAGCATTAAATCAGTGGCGGACAAACTGAACAAGGTTGTAAAATCTAATAGCAAAATTAAACTACCTTTTAAAAATTTGAACGATTTAGTTAGCAAGGCAAATGATATACAAAAATTGTTAAGCGACCCTAAGGGATCGGCCATAAACTTCGTGAAAGGTTTTATAGGCAGTAACAGTGGTAAGACGTTTGTAAACAATGTCTTTACAAATGTAAAGAGATTCTTTAACCGTAATAAGCCTGTCAAAACTCAGATAGGGCCACCAAGCCAAGGTTTTAGACCACAATCAACATACAACGAGGACTAGAGGACGACATAGTGTAAATATAGCATATGGCATACGGAGATTCAGGATCAGGAGATTTAGCAAACAAGACTATTACCTTCAAGGGTTTTAGTTCACGTGCGGATAAACAGAATTTCAAACTGTATGATTTCGAGGTTGCCAAGCAAGACCTAATCAATAGGTTGAGCATACGTAAGGGTGAGAGGGTGGAGAACCCGGATTTTGGCACTATAATATACGATTCAATATTTGAACCGTTCACAGACCAGTTGAAAAATGCTATTCTTGAGGACATCACAGCCAATCTTAATGCTGACCCAAGGATTTCCACAGAGGAGATTCTGGTTACGGAAGCCGACAAAGGAATAGCCATACAGGCCACTATAACCTATGTTCCATTGAATATCACGGAAAAACTGAGATTCAATTTTGACGAGAACTCCTTATTGCGTCTATCTTAATATACGCACATTTCCTAACACATAAATATCGTTGTATACACAATGGCCACAACAGATAGACAGAACAGATTACTAGTAGCGGAGGATTGGAAAAAAATCTACCAGGCTTTCCAACAGGCTGATTTCAAATCATACGACTTTGAAACATTAAGAAGGACAATGGTAGCATACTTAAAAGAGAACTATCCAGATGACTTCAATGATTTTGTGGAAAGTTCAGAGTATGTGGCACTGATAGATCTTATTGCCTACATTTCACAGGCACTTTCTTTTAGGGTGGATCTTAATGCTAGGGAAAATTTTTTAGAGACAGCGGAAAGAAGAAATTCTGTACTTAGACTAGCAAGATTGATCAACTATAACGCTACCAGAAACAAACCAGCCACTGGTTTATTAAAAATAGATTCAATAAGCAGTACGCAGGACGTGTTAGATAGCACAGGAAATAACCTGGCAAATCAAACTCTCATATGGAATGACAGTGCTAACTCAAACTATAGGGAGCAGTTCACTGCAATTCTTAATGCGGCAAACCAAACGGGACAACTTTTTGGAAATCCACGAGAGTCGGGAACAGTAGGTGGCATAAGCACTGAAGTGTACACATTAAGTTCAAACCAGTTTGACCTCCCAATTTTCCAGTTTGGCAAGTCAGTCGGTGGAATAAGTCGAAATTTCGAAATTGTTTCAAGTTCTATAACAGGGTCGGCCTCGATTTTTGAATCAGCACCCGTTCCAGGAACAGGATTGACATACACGTACAGGACTGACGGATCTGGAGACAGTTCCAACAACACAGGTTTCTTCTTTTTGTTCAAACAAGGAACAATGCTTACACAAGAATTTTCAGTTGATACAGCAATTACAAATTACATAAAAAGTCTTGAAACATCAAATATAAATGAAACAGATATTTGGCTGTATAAGTTAGACCAATTTGGACAATTGGCCGAGCAATGGAGCAAGGTCCCTTCTATGGCAGGAAACAATGCAATTTACAATTCTCTTTCTAAATCCGAAAGGAACACTTACAATGTTGTGACAAAAAACAATGACTCAATAGATCTTGTTTTTGGTGACGGAAACTTTTCAAACCTTCCATTGGGCAATTTTAGAGCATATTACAGGACCAGCGATAATGCCAAGTATGCTATTCAATCATCTGATATGCAAAACGTACAGTTGACGGTGCCATACACAGATGCCAACGGTGCACAGCAAACTTTGTCATTCAGCGTAAGTTTGAAAGCGTCAGTGTACAATGCGGCGGCGACGGAATCTAATGAACAAATTAAAGAGAAAGCATCACAGGTATACTATTCACAGAACAGAATGATAACCGCAGAGGACTATCAAGTTGTGCCTTTAAGTGCATCACAGGAAATTGTAAAAGTGAGATCAGTAAACAGATCCGCATCTGGTATATCCCGTGCCAAAGAGATACTTGACCCCACAGGAGCATATTCTAACGTGAGTGTGTTTGCAGAGGACGGTATCTTATACAGAGAAGAGTCCACCCAACAGTTCACTTTCACGTACAACAACAGGAGTGACATTCAGTCTACAATAGATTTATCAGTGGAGGCCAAATTAAAAGAAGCCTACGCAAAGCAATTTTACTATTTGAAATACGCTACCAAGGATGTCAGCGGACTTTCAGCCACGTGGAATTCCACAACAACTTCTACTAACACCAACACAGGTTATTTCACATCAGGCGGAGCATTGAAGATAGGTGACTCTGCAACTTCTAACCTTAAGTTTGCCAAGCCGGGAGCATTGGTCAAGTTCACATCTCCAGACACTAGGCAGTTCCTTAACGGAACATTAGCCACTGCAGGAACGGATAACGCTGAAGACAGGCTATGGGCAAAGATAGGTGCCGTGGTACTTGATGGTTCGAACAACGGAGTAGGTAACCTAGAGTCAGGTGTTGGACCGGTTACATTGAACAATCTGGTACCAAATGGATCGGTTGTAAACGCAATTATTCCAAACTTTACAACTTCATTCTCATCTACATTGGAAGCAGACATGCTGGACAGGATAGAAGCATACGAAGAATTTGGATTGAGATACGATAGTGCAAGTGAAACTTGGAAAGTAATAACTTCTACAAATCTAAGCACAAGCAGTGTATTCAGTTTATCCAACACGGGGGACACTTCCGGAACCAACCTTGATGACAGTTGGTGGTTCAAGTTCACAAATGACGGAAACACATACACTGTGCAGTACAGGAAATTAGATTACATTTTTGAGTCAGAGGGACAGAACAAATTCCATTACGACATCGAAGAAAAGATTTTTGATTACACAACAGGAAAAACTGTCAAAGACACAGTAAAAATACTTAAGACGAACAGCATTGTTAGTACAGGAAACAGCATAGGCTACCCTATCACGTGGCAGGTTGTTGACACAGTCAATGAAGTGGACGGCTTTCAGGACAACAGGAAGGTCAAGGTAGGATTCTTCGACAACGATGATGACGGCGTAGTGGACAATCCTGAGATATTTGACATAATCATCGAACCAACACTTTCGGAGTCAACAAAATTTGTTTTCTTTGAGAAGTACACATCATATGATACAATTGAAAGATTCAGACCCTATGCGGCCACTAACTTTGTTGTCGCCGAGAAAGAATCTAGCATTACGCTTAATTCTGCAACTTACGCCGACGAACAGTTGTTTTACTTCTATGCCGCTGATGAGGATGTGATTAAGAAATACAGCTCTACAACCAACACTCTTACAACTACCTTAGATTATCAAGCAAGGCGTGGAAGAAGTTCAATGAGCTTCCAATACAAACATCATGCAGGGCAGGAAACAAGAATCGATCCTAGTGTATCTAACATTGTGGATGTGTACCTATTGGAGAGGACGTATGACAACCTATTCAGAATTTACTTACAGGACGGAGGCACATTGCCTCAGGAATCCACTTCAGACCAATTACGTATTGCCTACTCGGGTGTGCTTGATCCGTTGAAATCACTTTCGGACCAGATTATCTATCATCCTGTAAAATACAAGATACTTTTTGGCACAAACGCCAGTGAAGAACTACAGGCAACTTTCAAAGTTGTTAAAAATCCAAAGACCAACATTTCAGACGCGGTAGTTAAAACAAGAGTTATTGCCGCAATCAATGAATTTTTTGCACTAGATAACTGGGATTTTGGCGACACTTTTTACTTTACAGAATTAGCCGCATACATACACAATCAAATGGCACCAGACTTACTGACTGCTGTGATTGTGCCAAATCAATCAGGACAGAGTTTTGGGTCTCTGTTTCAGATAGATTCAGCGGCGGACGAGATTTTTATCAGTGGGGCCACCGTTGATGATGTGTCAATTACAACAGCACTAGGAGCCAACCAATTGGCGGCATCTGGAACTGTGGTTACATCAACATCAACTGCCACTACAAACACCACTTCAGGATCAGCGGTATCAGGCTCTACTACAACAAGTTCCGGTTCAAGTTCAAGCACCGGCAGTAGTGGGGCAGGATACTAATGGCTGACAATCCAATAAACCCATTAACCAATAATGAAGTTGTAAAACAAGGCAACAACGAGTACAGACGTAGTGTACAACATTTACCTGCGTTTTATAGGACAGACAGCAACCAACGTTTCCTATCGAGCACCATGGATCCTTTGGTACAGAAAGGTTCCTTAGAAAGACTTGACGGTTTCATAGGTAGGAAAGACGCTTACACCAGGGATGTCAATGACAGATACATCTCCGCAACAAGCAGAGATAGAATGGCTTATCAGTTGGAGCCTGCTGTGACTTACACAGACAGAGACACAACGTCAGTCAATCCTGAAGATCAGGTCAAGTTTACGGGCACCTACGACGACTACATAAATCAGATCAAGTATCTAGGTGGTGATGTTGCGAACCACGGTAACTTAAACAAGGAAACAGTGTATTCATGGAATCCGGCAATTGACTACGACAAGTTGGTAAACTACAGAGAGTACTATTGGATCCCAGAAGGACCAGGGACGATAGAACTAGACTCTGTTGGCCCAAATGTAGTTTCTGAATACAAAGTGGAAATTGCAGAGAGTGATGGCAGTTCGGCAAGGGCATACAGTTTCCCACACAAGGAGAATGAGAGAAATCCCATAATAAAACTATACAGGGGTAACACATACAAATTTGATGTAAACGCCACAGGACATCCGTTCTACATCATGACTGAACCATACAAGAGCAAGGTTACAGAGGATGGTTCAACCTCAACACTTTATTCAACAGGCGTGACCAACAACGGAACCGATTACGGCACAGTGACATTCACAGTTCCACTTACGGGCACTCCGGACACTTTGTATTACCAGTGTGGCAATCATGATGCCATGTACGGAATATTACAGATCAGAGATATCACCACTACGGTGAACATAAATCCAGACGACGACATCATAGGAGTGAAGAACTACAGTCTTAGAACATTGGATCTTTCCAATGGCATGAAAGTGAAATTTACAACTAATAAACTTGCGGCCAACTCGACTTTTGAAGGCAAAGAATATTATGTGGAGGGGGTTGGTGAATCAATCACTCTTACCGATGTGGACGACCTCATAACACCGGCAAGTTATGCAACAGAATCTACAATACCGTATGACAGTGTGCTTTTTGATTCTCGACCATACGCCAAGGCATACTATACGCCAGAAACAAAAGACTACATTACAATAAAAAGAGATTCAAGGGATCAGAACGCATGGTCGAGATACAACAGATGGTTCCACAAGGCAATCATTGAAGAGACTGCACGGGTAGGTGGACACACACCTACGCTGAACGAGGAAGACAGGGCAAAGAGGCCTATCATAGAATTTGACTCAGGCCTGGCTCTATACAATCACGGAACAGTTGCCAAGAGATCAGTTACAGTTTATGACACAGTTACAACTGATGCGTTCAGTGATGTCGTCAGACGTACAGGTTACATCATAGACGGCCAATCACTTGCGGATGGAATGCGGGTGGTATTCGCCGCAGACACTGACCCAACAGTAAAAGGCAAAATTTACGATGTGTCATTTGTGGCAGGCGGTGACTCAACACTAGGTATTAACCTTACAGAAGCAACAGACTCTACACCTACAAGCAATGACTCCATCTTCATTGAATTTGGTACAAAGAACCAAGGAAAAACTTTCTTTTACAATGCTACCACAGAAGCATATGAAGAGGCACAACAGAAGACCGATGTGAACCAGCAACCACTGTTCTCGATGTTTGATAACAATCACATTTCACTCGATGATGCAACCACTTATCCAAATTCATCATTCGTAGGTGCAAAAGTTTTTGCATTTGCTACTTCAGACACAGCCACTGAGGACACAGTGCTAGGAATAAAAGTAAAATACAACACTATAAACAATGTTGGTGACATAGTATTCGATTCGGATCACACATCAGGCACGTTCACTTATAAGAGTGGCAAAAAGACAATTACAAAAAATTTAGCAGAGGCACATCTTCATTACACAACAGGAAGGACAACACACAATTCTAAATCAGCATGGATAAAAAGGACCACTGACAGCAAACAGCGTGTGATCAGGACTTATATAGTTGACGCCACCGAAAAACAATTATTTCCTATAGATGTCTTCAATGAATCTAGCAGTCTCACAGACATAGAAGTTTCAGTTGTCGTTAATGGTGCAAGGAAAACATTGACAACAGATTACACTTTGGTAGATGGTTCAAAAAACAAATATGTAAAATTCAACGAAGAACTTTCTGTAAATGATCAGATAAGGATTGCCGCCTACAGCAGTGCAGACAAGTTGGCCGATAAAGGCATATACGAGGTGCCTGAAAATTTATCAACAAACAGTTTAAACCAACAACTAGGAACCTTTACTTTTGGACAGATATTAAGCCATGTAAAAGACATACTTGACAAAAATCAAGATGTCACAGGTTCTATACCAGGCACATCCAATCTAAGAGACAAACCGGATGCGAGATTAAAGGGCGGTAGTATACAGCAACATGAAGCACCTTTGCTACCAGCGATATTTTCATTAATAGACCAAGAGTCAAATGCAATCACATCGATAGATTACACAAATAGGGAATATGAGAAATGGTATAGTGCATTCTTAACACATGCAACAGGCACTGCTTACGAAGGGGTGGCCGCTGACAGGGTTGATGAAATAATAACAGCAATCACACCTGGCAGAGATAACAGTTTCCCATTCTTCTATGAAGACATGGTGGGTTATGGCGAGAACGTTTCGACGAGGACGTACACTGTGCAGGGATCATCACAGACAGAATATGCATTAGATAGTCAGCACAACATTACCATACCTAGTAACAGAGCTGTCTATGTATACCTTAACGATGTACAGTTATTATTAGGCACGGATTATACCTTCAGCACCACAGATGACAGCGTAAATATTAGCAAGGCACTGGCGGAAGGTGACAAGGTTGTGATAAAAGATTACACTGATACCTCTGGTAGTTACATGCCACCATCTCCAACAAAATTAGGAATGTATCCAAAATACACGCCAGAACAATTCACAGACACAACCTATCTTACAGACACATCTGTGATTAGGAAGCACGATGGATCTATAATAAAGGCTTACGGTGATGAACGAGACGCCCTTATTTTGGAACTTGAGAAAAGAATTTACAACAACTGCAAAACTTCTTATGATTCTAGCCTGGTAGACATCAGCGATGTTTTGCCGAGTGCATTTACATCTACGGACTACACCCTGCAACAAATAGACGGAATCATGGGTCCGGATTTCTATCAATGGGCCGGCAGGAACAACGTCCAGTACATAAACAACACAGTTTTCTCAGAGGGATCACCGTTCACTTACAACTACGCTAGATCAAAAGGAAGATTGATAGACAGTAATCTCCCAGGACACTGGAGAGGCATATACAATTACTTTTACGATACAGATGCTCCACATGTTAGACCATGGGAGATGTTTGGACATTCGGAGAAACCAACCGATTGGGAAACTACATACGGTCCAGCACCATACACATCTGCAAATGACGTGCTATGGGACGCCGTGGCAACAGAGACCGGTAGGTACGGCAAGCCTTCTATCAAGACTTATCTGCCTGTAGACGCATCAGGAAACTTACTTGATCCCATTGCCGCAGGAGTCATTTCTAACTTTGACATTCCGGGCAGACAAAATTCTTGGAAATTTGGTGACCAAGGTCCAGCGGAGACGGCTTGGAGAAGATCAAGTTCATATCCTTTCACAGTGATGAAGACACTAGCATTGACGCGACCGGCAAGATTCTTCTCTAACTTTTTTGATCGGTCCAGGATGTCTACCAATTCGGCAGGCAACGAGATTTATTCCGACACAGGCATTAGGAGAACTCTGGCAACTGCGAAGTACCATCTAGAGACAGTAACAAATAACGACACAGGTGTAGTGACAAGATATCTCACTGCAGGATACCAACCATACGTTGTAAACTATTTGATAGGCAAGAACCTAGACACGAAAACATTTTACTATGATAAGATGAAAAATTTAAGTGTGCAACTAGCGTACAAGTTGGGAGGTTTCACAGACAAGGGTAACATCAAAATACTAGCGGACTCTATATCACCTGGGTCAACATCAGGATCGAAATTTATCCCAGACGAAAACTACAAAATTTTATTTAGAACATCTAATCCGGTAGACAGCCTATACTATTCTGGAGTCCTTATAGAAAAAAACACAGACATCAGTGAGGATGGATCAACGGTATTGGGCGGATACAAGGTATTGGGGTACTCCACGGAGAAGCCGTATTTTGATTTTAACCTTCCTGTAAAAACTGCAAAAAGTACATCAGTGAGCATAGCAGGATCTCAAAAGATAGAGCAGTTCACTCAGTATCAAGAACTTACACAGACTATTCCTTATGGATATGTTTTCAACACAATACAAGACGTAGCAGATTTCTTGTTTGGTTATGGACACTGGTTGGAAGGTAAAGGCTTCAAGTTTAACAAGTTTTCAAATGAATTGAAAGAGACACTGAATTGGGCAAACGCTGTTAAAGAATTCCTTTTTTGGACAACCCAGTCATGGGCTCCAGGTTCAGCAATCACCGTATCTCCGGCCGCTGATGGATTTGAATTAGACACTAACAACAGCATAGTTGGAAAACTACGTAACCTCGCAGGAGATTATTCTTTGCTTGATTCTGGTGGTAGGAAGATTGATGTGAGAGAAATTTCAACAAAAAGAATAGGCAAGACATTTGAATTGGCAGTCAAATCAGACAGTGTTGGTCTTTATCATGTTGCACTTAACACTGTGCAGAAGGAACATGTTTTATTGTTTGACAACAAAACTGTATTTGCTGATATTCTTTATGACAGTTACACAGGATTCAGACAGCAGAGGTTGAGACTAGTAGGATGGAAGACAGCAGGATGGAATGGCGACTACTACGCACCAGGATTTGTATTTGACTCAGCAAAAGTTATATATTGGTTGGCAAACACAGACTACAGGATAGGCGACAGCGTGGAATACCAAGGAAAATTTTACGTCGCAAAGAATAACCATAACTCAAGCACCAAATTTGATAAAATTAATTGGACGCTTAAAGACAGTAAGCCTAGACCTCAACTCATACCTAACTTTGAATACAAAATTTCTCAGTTCAATGATTTCTATGAACTAGAGACAAACAATTTCGATGAGTCACAACAACAATTAGCACAAAGACTTACCGGTTACCAGAGCAGGGATTATCTCGAGAACCTTTTTGTTAATGATGTATCACAATACAAGTTCTATCAAGGGTACATTAGAGAGAAGGGCACACAGAATGCCATAGACAAAATACTCAAGGCCAAGTACGAAGGCGAAGATATCAACTTAGATTTCTATCCAGAATGGATGATCCGTACAGGTAAGTTTGGTAACACAGATTCTATAGAAAGCATTCAAATTACACTTAATGACGATCAGTACACAGCAGATCCGCAGAGCATAGAACTTTTTGATACAACCAATGAATCTGCAGAATATCAAAGATCTCAGGTTGTTGCAAAAGATAATCTTTACTACAAGCCTGTTGATTACTCTGCGGCGACTACATTCTCTAGATTAGATTACAGTAAAGAAGGGGTAAGCAGAGATATAGCACAGGTTTACAAGACTGCTGGATATCCACAGTTACAACAGGTACAACGGACATTATTCAACATAACCGAATTATTAGACTTAGACGTAAACAGCATGAATGCAAATGACATGATATGGGTGGCAAGCAAGGCCAACAATGACTGGGACGTGTTTAGATTTACAAGTGCTGGATTTAAGATAGCGACCCTTACACCCATCAATGACAGTACGCAGTTAGAAATAACATTTACAACCTCACATGGTTTGTCCGCAGAAACAATAACAACGGAAGCAGATTATTTTGGAATTTCAAATAGTGAAGAGAATACACTGAACGGAGTTTATCAAGTGTCTGCTGTCACAGATCACAAGACAGTCATAATTGACTATGCAGGAAACACTACCTTCTTGCCAACGTTGGCAGATGGTTCGACTGCAGACAGTTATGGAAATATTTACAAATTTGTATCTGTGAGACTAGCATCCATGAACAACGTCAACGATCGTATAAGTTACGACACATACACTGACAGGGATGACAGCATAGAAAGAACAGGCGACAAGGTTTTTGCTGATGCAGACAGTTCAGGTCTATGGCGAGTGTACGAGAAGCAAGATCCTTACACACAGAGACTAATACTTTCACCAGATACCAGTACAACTGATCAAGAGTTTGGACATAGAATAGTGGCCCGTAATGATGGGAGAACAGTGGTAATATCCGCACCAGGAAAAGGACAAGGAACAGTGCATTTCCTATTCAGAAGTTCAACTACAGCCGGAACCACATATCAGACACAGACATCGGCCACAATGACAGACAACGACGACAGCTCGAGTAGGCTTGGGGAATCGTTATCAATGAGCACAGATGAAAATTTCGTAGTCGCAGGTGCACCTTACACAAATTCATTCCAATCGGACGGAAGCACTAGACAGCAGAATGCAGGACTAGTCAAAGTGTACATATGGGAGCCAACCACATTCAAGTATGGATTACTGTCAACTGTAACACCACCAACTGATGGATCCACAGCAAATGATGGATTAAATTTTGGTTGGGCACACAAGGTATCTGAGCCTGGCGCAAATTCAGTAAGGTCCACTTCACAAAAATACATGTTTGTGTCCGCTCCCGGCCACGACAGTGATCAAGGAAGGGTTTACTTTTATACTTGGGGCATAGGAGCAGATGGTTCTACGTATGACACGTGGACGCAAGACTACACAATAGAAGCACCAGATGGTGGTGCAGGGCACAGATTTGGACACAGACTGACCGCAAACGACAACGGTGACATATTAGCAGTGAGCTCACTTGCACCAGGCAACGCGGGTAAAGTCGAAATATTTGTAAGAACGTCACAAAGCAATGACGGAAGCACAATGAATTCATTCTCACACACACAAACAATAACAGGAATTGCAAGTGATGGATCATCATTGAACACAGCATTTGGGGAAGCACTAGCAATGAGCAAAGACGGAACAACATTGATCATTGGTGCACCTGGCGTAGACGGCACAGACAATCCGGATATAGGCTCGGTTTACTATTACAAATGGAACGCAGACGGTTCTACAAATACATTCACTCTACAACAAACAATAAGTGGACCCGGCTCTATTACAAACATGAAGTTCGGGACAACTGTTGATATAAACGACACCGCAACAAGAATCGTGATTGGTGCTGAAAACTTTGCAAGTTCAAGAGAGATGAAATTTGACTCTGGTGAAACAACTTTTGACCTGCAAGATACCGGGGTTGTTGATTCCAATGCAGGATCAGGTGGAGCCTTCACAGCCACTATGTACAACACAAAATTTGTTATAGATGACAGGCTGACAGGAGACACAGTGTCAGAAACAGATGATTTTGGACGTGGAGTGTGTATGATTGATAACAACGTATTAGTTGGTGCCCCCAAAGATGATGGTAACACGGCATCAGATGGAAGTTCAAAAATACAGAATGATGGCACAGTAATAAGTTTTGATTTGACAAATAATGGAGACTACGCTTGGAAAAATTTAGTCACAGAAGAAGCATTAATTGATATAGAAAAATTAGGTAAAGTTTTTGAATTTGATAACAGGTCCAAACAGCTCAGAGATTACTTTCAGTTGTATGATCCTATAAAAGGAAGGATTCCCGGACTAGCAGACAGAGAAATTAACATCAAGACAACATGGGATCCAGCGACATACAACGTGGGATCAAACGCCAATCCTAAAACAGCATGGGCAGAAAAACATGTTGGTGAGATATGGTGGGATCTGTCCACTGTGAGATGGCTGTGGTATGAGCAGGACACACAAGAATACAGACACAACACATGGGGCAAACTTTTCCCAGGTTCGAGCATCGACATATATGAATGGGTTGAAACCAATCTATTGCCTAGCCAATGGAACACTAGGTCATCGACCGCTGATCAGCAGGTTACTGGCACAGCGTTGTATGGTGACGATTCACAGTACACTGTTGTACAGAGATACAATTCAAGATTAGACAGGATGGTGAACGTGTACTATTATTGGGTAAGGAACAAGATGACTTTGCCACTGGAAAGGAACATAGGTGGAAGACATACCCATGCTCATAGGAAAAATTCAGCATCTTTCGTTAGTAATTTAATTACAAATCCACATGCGTTTGGTTACAAGTATTACGCTGTGACTGACACAAACAAATTTCAACTGTACAACGCCAAGGATCTAGTCGGCGACAGGATTGTGTTGAACATGGACATACGGACAAACACATTCGAGGGCGACGCACACTCAGTATGGAAGTTGGCCAGAGAAGGTGACAAGTTCTACAAACCAGGACAAACTATAGAAACACGTTGGTGGGACAGTTTGGTAGGACAGAACAGCGCCGGGGACAGTGTGCCGGACCTGACATTGCCGGTAAACGAAAGGTATGGTAACAACGTAAGGCCTAGGCAGAGTTGGTATGTTGACAGGTATTCTGCATTGAAAGAGATCATTGACTATGCAAACAGCGTGTTGCTGAAGTATCAATTGACCGGAACGATCAATTTGACTAATCTAGATTCCAAGGATCCTGAACCATCAGCACAGAGTCTTGAATGGGATGGATCGGTAGATACCTATGCAGAGTTGACATACATAAACACTGCAGATATTTCTGGAACAATAAAATACCTAGTCAAGGCAGACGAGACTGCTAGCGGATACTGGGCGATATACACATGGGACGGAACAGAATGGTCTAGGACAAAACTACAGACATACAATACATCAGCATATTGGAGTTACACAGACTGGTATGGTACAGATCCAGCAGTCCATGGAATGCTACATGATGAGAACACGAAAATTGACAAACTGGTTACGTACCAATATGAACTAGACAGTCTTGACCTTGCTATAGGAAAACATGTTAAAGTTACTAGTGCAGACACTGGTGGGTGGAAACTGTTCATGAAGACAGCGGATGGTTGGACAAATGTTGGAACGGAAAACGGAACCATAAGATTGTCCACCAAGTTGTATGATTACTCACAGGATGCAACAGGTTTTGCAGGCGGTGATAATTTTGATGACAATTTCTTTGACCAAGAACCTGCTTTAGAAACTAGGAAAGTTTTAACGGCACTCAGAGATGACCTTTTCATTAATGACTTGGCTGGCGAATACAACACACTTTTCTTCACAGGCCTAAGGAAGGTTCTTTCAGAGCAGACATATGTTGATTGGATGTTCAAGACTTCGTTTATTAATGCAAAAAACTCAGTGAGACAATTAGATCAGAGGAAAGCATACACGACAGGTACAGATAGTTGGATTGAAAGTTACGTCAATGAAGTCAAACCTTTCAACACCAAATTAAGAGAATACAGATTAGGTTATGACAAGACTGAAACCCAGGACGGCATATACACAGACTTTGATAGTCCTGCATTCTATGATTCAGATACAAGCAAGATAAGGAGTTTGAATGTTGATCTAGACACAGCCAAACTTACAGAATATCCATGGCAGATGTGGAATGATTATCACAAAAAATATGTTCAGTCAATCACTGTTATAAAAGGTGGTTCAGGATATACTACTGCACCTACTGTAACAGTAGTAGGCGGAACAACAGGATCGACGGGACCTTTCCAGATACAGGCCACAAGTTCCAGAGGAGCGTCTTCGGGCAGTTATGGTTACTACTATCCATTGTTCACTAGTGAAACACAATCTAATATATGGGATACGCAAAATGGCGGATCTGGTACATCGCACTCTCACACATTCGATGGTTACACAGGAACGTACTACATGCCAGACAGTCAAATTTCCAATCATGCACTGTCAACGCAATCAGGTGCATACAAAATGTATGTGACACCAACTACGACGGCGGCGACTGCCACAGCAACTATTCAGAATGGCGCAGTAACTAAGATTACCGTAAACAGTATTGGAGCAAATTACACAACTACACCTGGTGTGGTTATCACGGGTGGAGCCAGTGATGGTTCTTCACCAACCGACAGGGCAAAAGCATACGCTAACCTGAACAATGATCTTGTAAGAGACTTTGACACCACTATCAAGTTTGACAGGGTTTCGAGTACATCAAGGGTAGTTGATTGGGCGGCAAGCACAAGTTATGCATATAACGATCTTTTAAGATACAAAAATCAACTTTACAAGGTAACCAATGCATTCACATCATCAACCGACTTTGATGAAAATGTTGGCAGTGTGTACAAAGTATATGGTGACGAAACAGGAGTAACTGCCGCGGACAGGACAAAAGGATTCTACACACCAGGAGCAGGAATGCCTGGCAATGAACTAGATCAAGTCATGACAGGTGTTGACTATGGAGGCACAATGGTAACAGGACTGCTGTTCAACCAGGAAGCAGGTTGGGACAAGGCAGGCTGGTATGATTTCCCGTGGGACAATTTTGGCGCTTCAAGAGTCCAGTCGTTCAGGGCAGACGGAGTAAACAATGATTACACTTTCGCAACTGCGCCGGCTAGCACAGATGTATTCCATGTGTACATATCGCAGGATGACAGCACAAGGACAAAACTACCTGATGTAATCAGAGGTGATGGGTCGACAGTAAGATTTGGTATCAGTGAAATCGCAGAAGCGAATGCATTGATAGAGTTCATTCCATTTGATGACGACGGTGTGCTTACACCGACCGATGACAGGACACTAGATTCAATAATCAAAGGCGGACTATTCAGATCAGCACTAGGACATGCACCAAGTGACATAGTGCTAGAGGGGGATGATTTTGTGTCTCCAGACACGAGCTACGCACCTGAAGAGGTTGTACCGGGACAGATGTTTGACACGGTAGATATCAAGGTGTATACGTCACCAGAGTCTGGCGTGCCTTTCATATCGGAAAAGAATTACAGGGGTAACGGAACCACAACAACCTACAGCATTGGCGACCACCCAGGCACTCTCGGGTCAGTCACTGTAGCAGTAGATGGTTCAGTGAAGAAACTTACTACGGATTACACTATAAATGTTGCAAACAAAACTATCACGTTTGGCACAGCACCGGCTGACCATACTCAGATATCAACGAAAGTATTTGCGATATCCGGAGAAAACTACAGGGTGTTGAACACATTCACAGGAGATGGGTCCACTACTGCCTTCCTCACTTCAACCAGGGGAGAGTTTAATTTAGATTCTACGTCATCTGACATTTATGTCACTGTAGATGGTGTGCCTACTACAGCGTATGCGTCATCCACAACAGCAAACACAATCACTGTTACATTCAACTCGGCACCTGGTGCAAACACTTTCATACAGATTGCAGGGTTCAACAAATCAACGACATCGACAAGAAGTTTTGCCAGTGTAAGGAACAACACGATCACTTATGATGGTTCGACAAACAGATACACGTTGACTTATCCGCCGGGAGCAATTGGACCATTCTCAGGATTGACCATAGTTGAATTGAATGGCAAGGTGTTGAGAGGACCAGACAACACATATTACGTTGGTGACGGAAGCACATACACCTATGGAGTTGTGTCAGGACTTGAAGACGATTCAACGGTTGATCCTGCAAAAACAATATCATCAGCATCACAAGTTCAGGTATTCGTGAATGGTGTTCAAAAAGATCTTAATACGCACTACATTGTTGACACAGGCAACAATAACATATTATTCCTCACTGCCTCGGTGCCAACTTCAACAGATATAATTTGCATATCGACTCTAGTAGATCATCAATACTTCAACGAAGGCACTGATATTATTTTAGTACCATCCGCTATAACTTCACCATACAGCCTCAGTGCAACTGATGTATTATCGGTAACAACTTTCAATAACGCATTGGGAATGAAACAGAGAAGAGAAGTGCTGGAAGGCAGAGCAAACGGAATATTTAAACTAAGATTTGACACACTAAATGCAGGTTACACATATGCGTGGCTTAATGGTGAACAGTTGATACAGGGCAGTGACTACACAGTCAGTGGCAATACGATTACTGTCAATGGCAGAACAATCACTACCTCAGACAGATTAGATGTTATGTACTTTGCGGTAGATACGGCGGTCAGTGCAACTGGATTCAGAATATTCAAGGACATGATGAACAGGAGTTTCTACAAACGTATTTCTAAAACAGCGACTTCAAAATTAACAATAGACATGACACAGGGTATTCAGTCAATCACTGTAGAAGACGGAACAGTCTTCCCAGAACCGAAACAGATACTAAGTTATGACGGATCAACGATAGCGTCAATAACACCAGGTGTGGTGTTCGTCGACAAAGAGAGAATAGAATATTTTACAAAATCAGGAAACACGTTGGGACAACTACAACGTGGTACACTTGGTACAGGAATTAAGGAGCATGGATCAGGCACGGAAGTGGTAGATGCGTCTGGTACTCAAACCATCCCTTATGCGGACACAATATACACCAACACTTTCACAGGTGATGGCAGTACACTGACGTTTGCACTATCACAAGCACCATCATCTGCTAGTGAGTTAGACATATTCATTGGTGGCCAACGATTGTTGCTCACTAGCGAGGATGGATCAACTATCAACTACTCTGTAGACGGAAGCACGACAGCGGTTACTTTAAGCACTGCACCGGCATCAGCAACACAGATCAAGATATTACACAAGAAAGGACAGGTATGGTATACAGCGGCAGATGGTAATCCAGCGGATGGTAAAGGATTACAGGCTTCAACGACACAACAGGCTAAATTCATTGCTAACGAGCCTACAAACGCACCTGAATAAATACACTAGATGACACAGGACAATAAACAAACAGAATCAAAAGAAACAGAAAATAAAAAGCCTCAGGACAACTCAGGTGTTATGATGACGGGGCATATCAAGATTTTTGATCCTGAAACAGGTGAAGTAATTGTAGACAAAAGAAATGCTATACATTACGAAAACATGTCTCAGGCATTGGCTAATTCATTAGCAAATAAGTCTACTGGATTTGTGCATGAGATTGCACTAGGTAACGGCGGTACAAGCGTAGACCCAACAGGAATTATTACATACCTTACTCCAAACTCTACAGGAACTAATGCGTCTCTTTACAATCAGACATATTACAAAGTGATTGACGATAATTCAGCAACCAACAAGGACACTACAAGAAACAAAATGGAAGTGAGACACACGGCAGGCAACAAGTACACTGACATCGTGGTAACCTGCACATTAGACTATGGTGAACCTACAGGGCAGTCAGCATTTGATAACACAACTGATTTCAACGGTGATTATGTTTTTGACGAACTTGGACTTAAGAGCTTTGAAGGAACTGAGAACGGATCCACAAACAAACTGTTGACCCATGTTATATTTCACCCTGTGCAAAAATCACTTAACAGATTGATACAGATTGATTACACATTAAGAATACAAAGTTTAACAACATTTACTGAGACAAGTTCAACTGCATTGTCAACGTCTAACACAGTTAGTGGAACAACATCAGGTGCTAACACAGGATACTAATGGCATACACTGTAAACAAAACAAATAGTTCTGCATCACCGAATGCTTACACAGTACAGGACGGTGTTGTCAACACACAGACTGATTTAAGTTTGATAGGAAAAGGATACGCAGGGTACGGAGAATTAATTGCAGAAAACTTTTTAGCACTCTTAGAAAATTTCTCAAACTCATCAGCACCAACAAAGCCCATACAAGGCCAATTATGGTGGGACTCGACTAATTCTAAATTACAGGTATACAACGGAACATCATTCCAAACAGCAGGAGGAAGTGCACCTTATCAATCGACTGCGCCAAATAACTTGGCCGCTGGAGACATCTGGATAGATTCGGATACAGGACAAATGTACTACTACAACGGCACAGCATCTGTGTTGGTCGGACCACCTAGTTCAACAGGAACAACGAACGGATTCACGTTTGACAGCATATTGGATTCCGATGATGCAACACAGAATATAACAAAACTTTTCAATGATGGTAACCTTATTGCAATCGTGTCAGAGGACACATTCACTCCGAAATCATCGTTGTCGGGTTTTGCAACAATTACAAAAGGGATAAACCTGTCAACTGCGATTTCAGATTTAAAATTCGGCGGCACATCAACAGACGCAGACAAACTTGGCGGTGTTGCGGCGGCGAACTATTTGAGAGCAAATGCAAACGACACTACATCAGGCACATTAGGTGTCATAAATGATGCAGGACTTTCGGTCGGTGCAGATAGTGACTTGTCGGTTACTGTAGACGGCACCGGTGTCGTGATGACGAACACAGTGGTAGATACAGACTTCACTTTTAAAGTTAATGACGGCGGAACAACTACCACAGTGATGACCATTGATGGATCTCTCGCAAGGGTAGGCATAGGGACGACAACACCAGGAAGTGCATTAGAAGTTAATGGAACAATAAAAGCAACTTCTTTAGAAACTGCTGTAACAGGTAACGTAACAGGTAACTTGACCAGTTCAGGTGCAAACACAATGGGCACACTGACGATGGCAGGCACCATAACATCAAAGGCCATTGCGCCGGACGCCGATGCATCATATGACATAGGTACGTCAAGCAAAGGTTATAGCACTGTACACGCAAAGGCAACATCGGCGCAGTACGCTGACTTGGCTGAGGTTTATGAAACTGATTCTACGTATGATGTAGGAACTGTGGTTGTGTTTGGTGGCACAAAGGAGATTACTATAACAGATCAAAAGTATGATACAAGAGTAGCAGGTGTGATAAGTGAAAATCCTGCATACTTAATGAATTCAAAATCAGATGGACAACCTGTTGCATTGGCCGGCAAAGTAAAATGTAAAGTACATGGCACCATTGAAAAAGGCACAATGCTAGTAGCATCAGAAAGAACAGGATGTGCAACAAAATCACAACACCCACCAACAGGAAGTGTAATAGGAAAAGCATTGGAATCTTACAATTCTGATGAAACAGGCGTAATCGATATAGTAGTAGGAAGGTGCTAAATAGTTACAAATGGCGTACACAATTAACAAAACAGACGGATCAGTAGTAACAACAATCACGGACGGAACGGTAGATAACACCACTTCGTTGCAGTTGTTCGGTAAGAGCTTCTCTGGTTTCGGTGAAGGACTTAATGAGAACCTAGTAAAACTATTGGAAAATGGTGCTTCAACATCGGCACCCACAGCACCTCTAAAAGGTGAGTTATGGTTTGATACTAGCACAGGACAAATAAAAGTGTATGATGGATCAGCATTCAAACCAACAGGCGGAGCAAAATCACAAGCATCTGCACCAACTTCGGCATCAGCAGGAGACCTTTGGACAGATTCAGATGATGACCAACTGTATGTCTACACAGGATCAGCATTCCAACTGATTGGACCAGTTTACACATCAGGACAAACATTGTCTGGTTGGAAGATAGAGACACTTGGTAGTTCAGGTGGAGACAAAGTAGTTTCATCAATGTATGCAGGCAACACGAGGGTAGCGATACTTTCAAAAGAAACATTTACTCCAAGTGCAACGCAGACAGGCTTTGCTTCAATCAAAGCAGGATTGACATTGAATTCCACACTAGGTGCAGTGTTCGAAGGATCTAGTTCACAGACAGGCATAGTCGATGTATCCGGAACTACAAATACTTCAAGCACATTGATAGCAGGTGGTAACTTCTTGAGAACAGATGCGGCGGACACCACAACAGGTGCACTGACGGTAGACACAGACTCAGGAATCATAATTGGAGATTCACAAGAATTAACAGTTACAGTTACAAGCAACGATGTAACTATTGCCCAGACATCACAGGACAAAGATTTAAAATTCACTGTAAACGACGGTGGAACCACTAAGACACCTTTACAACTAACAGGTGCTGATGGTGGCATAGACATGGTAGGTGACCTTACTATCACTGGTAACCTCAATGTCAGCGGAGAATACAATGCAACTTCAGTAAACATAAACACATACGATGATGCTTTCATAAAATTAAACAATGGAAATTCAGAAGTAGACTCGGGTGTAATTGTTGAAACTGGCGACACAGATGACGCTAGACTTTTTTATGATGTTTCTGCTAACAACTGGGTGGCAGGTGAAAACCAATCATATTCGGCACTGATTAGACTAGCAGATCTTACAGACGACGGTGATGGAAACAAAGGAACAAAAGGATTAACAACAGATTCATCAACAGGTAACTTGAAAGTAACCACATTGACACTGGCCGCTGTTGGTTCTGACATTACGTCATCATCATCAACTACAAGTGCAGACGTGATTACATTAGGACAGGCTACCAAATCACTAAAACTATGGGGCGGTTCGGTTATATCCGATGACAGCAGTAACAGTATTGCTGGAAATAGATACGTAGAAACCTCTGCACCCACATCGGGTCAAGGTGCAAACGGAGACCTCTGGTTCGTAAGGGAGTCGTAATCCCATGGTAACAGTCGTCAAGACATTCAACTACTCAGGTACACTACAACAGGCCGTAATACCGGCCGGCACTACTTCTATAGATGTTCATCTATGGGCAGGCGGTGGAGGTGCTGGTGGATCTGATGCTGGTGGTCCTGGAGGCACGGGTGCCGCAGGACATTACGTAACAGCAACAAGTATTTCAATGACATCAAACGTAGGCAAGACCATGACCATCGCAGTAGGTGGTGGAGCAGGTGCAGGAGGATCTGGTGGTGGTGCTCCAGGCGGCGCAAATGGAAAAAGCGTAGCAGGATATTCAGGGGGTGAAGGCGGTGACGCTGGACCACGACCATACTCAGGTGGTGGCGGAGGTGGCGGAGGAGCCACTGTGGTACTGGTAGATGGAAACGAGATTGCAACAGCCGGCGGTGGCGGTGGTGGGGCAGGTGCAGGAGCCGGCTCAAACGGTACAGCAGGGATCAACACAAATTCAGCAACAACAAACTCACCAGGCACACTGGGAGAAAATGGTAAGGATCACTCCGGAGACGGTGGTGGTGGTGGAGCCGGTGGTGGAGGTACCGACGGTGGAAAATCAGGTGATGGTGGTACCGGAGACAACGGTGGTACTGGCGGTTTTTCAGGATCTAACACAGCGGCAGGTGGCACAGAGAACAACGGTTCGGGTGTCACACCAGGCGGCACAGGTGTGTCACACTATTCAGCAGGAGTTGCCGTAGGCGGACAACCAGGTGGATCAGGTGGTGACGGAAAAGCAGTAGTGATATTCACTATAGGTGTGCAAGGAAATTTCAAAGTAGGCGGAGCATGGAAAGCCATTGATGCGGCATTCTTCAAGGTTGGAGGTGCGTGGAAATCAATCACAGCAGGCTACGTAAAAATAGGCGGTGCATGGAAGGCACTGTTCAACAACGGAGTCAACTTCATAAGCACTGCGGCTGGATTTGGGAACGCAGAAGGAGGTACTAGTTCAGGTGGTGGTGGTACAGGCGGAGGCTGTTTCATGCCAGGCACAATGATCACAATGGCAGATGGAACGTTTAAAGCGGTAGAACTAGTCGACATAGGTGACGAAGTATCGGTAGGCGGAAAAGTGTTCGCAACTGCGAAGTTCTTGATTGAAAACCTGTTTGATTACAAAGGCGTACAAGTTTCAGGAACGCACATGGTCAAAGAAGATGGCAAATGGACCAGGGTGGAGAACAGCAAACACGGTGTATCTCTAGGAAA